>Ga0307517_10006501_pt1 | contig 17289 bp, 13 predicted proteins | sample 23_EM_MG_FD_194515 | JGI IMG/M metagenome (GOLD analysis project Ga0307517, IMG submission 194515) | Populus trichocarpa ectomycorrhiza microbial communities from riparian zone in the Pacific Northwest, United States - 23_EM | ecosystem: Host-associated > Plants > Roots > Unclassified | place...
TCTTATGGGATGTTTTGGCTTGATTCAATAGAGTTTTGTTCTTAGATGACTTCAAGCATAGATGAAAGAGCCTTGAGAACTGTTGAGAGAGTTTCCTTACTTGAAGAGCTTGTCTTGAAGGAAATTTGTATCTCTAAGAATTCCTTCTCTTCTCTAAATTGAGGCCCTCTATTTATAGAGATCTGTAAGGGTTCTCAAGTTCTTTTTCAATGCCACATGATATAATTTTATTGGTTGATATTTATTGACGGGATCTTATATTTATGACAAGATATCTTGAATATCTCATCCCAAGTATAATTTTTTTATTGGCCAAGAAATATATGAAGACTCATTTATTTTCCATGTCATATATTTCTATTTTATTTTAAAAAAAAATAAAAATAAAATAACACGTGGTGAAATTTGATTGGTAGAAAAATTTGTGTTTCTATAGATGCTCCCTCGAAACAAGTTCACTTACTCTCGAAAACAAGTGAGCATGTCTTGAAAAATATAATTGAGAGGGTTTTATATTTTTAACTAAAATTTGATTTGATTATATTAGATTTTATAATAAATAAATAAATTTTATTGTGAAAATAAAATATAATAGTCAATATTAGAAATTTATGGATCACTCTTGATTGAAATTTATGGAATCAAATGATAGAATATCCAAGTTTAATACCTCACTTTAAACTGTTGCATATTCAAGACCAAATAAAATTTAATTTTATATTGGAATAGCAACCAACACTTTGACCGGGCTGCAAGAATTCTTTTCACTGGAAATGGTCACTGTAACATCTTGTTTTAGAGATCTCATTATGCTGAATCCAATGACGCAATCCGTTCATGATTCCGAGTAAAGGTTAGTAAGTTATGAGCTATGAAAGTTGCAACTCCCTTTCTCATTGCCTCGGGAACCGTGCCCTCCATCCTTTGTTAATTTCAATATTTTCCTGAAAGCATTTCCAGGGGGCAAGATCACTTCTTCACGTAAACTATTTTGCTTAATTGACTTTCTTTCCTGAATTAACTGCTTAGAGTAAACAAAAGATCGATCCTCTGCTACTGGTAGCCTGACTTAGCCCTCCAACATGAATGAATTGTTACGAAAGAAAACAAAACAATTTCCTGTACTGGAAGCCGACTTCGCTCTCACAGAATAAGAAAGATTTTTAGATTAAGAAACAATCACTGACATTGCTCTTTTCCTGTTACCAGCCACGCAGCCCTTCCTGTTGCTCTTTTATTAACCGTGCAGCACAACCTAGCAACCAAACGTCTCACTTCAAAATCAATATCAAACTTTTTGGCTGCTTTGTGAAGATTGTCAAGTGTCGGTCAGTATCTACGGGTAGAATTGGTCCGCCAAAGGTCAAGCAAAACAATGTCGCGTCAGGTGACTGCTTGGTGATATCATTAAACCAAGTGTGGTACTGCTCAAGTTTGAATTTAATTAACGGTGCAGCCTCAACCAAGCAATACTTATGTTTCTTCACTAACGTCCCCATTCCTCCTCTTGTTTTATTACAACTGCACTTTTTTTTTTTTTTTGTATGTATGCAGGATACAATTATGAGTTGTAGACAGATTCAAAAGCCTATAGAATTGGATGTATTTGTCTGTTGTAGACAGATTCCACATGATTTATATGCAGAACCTCATCAAAGATTGAAGTTTGGATGCGATATTTATTGTAGACAGATTCCACTTAATCATTCTTCTTACTGTTGTCAGCATTGCAAAACCTTAACTTGGATGTCAATTATGCTTACAAACCAATCGTGGCAGAATTTCAACTTTGTTGTTTCAGTCTGTGAACTGGGATCATTCGCGTAGTTCCTCAAGCTTTATGTGTGAATATAGATGATCTTCGAACCAGTGGTCCAGAATTGCAAATTCCTTGTTCATCAGGCATATTCATGGTTGAAGTTGCTGCAAGGGATTCAGCATCCTTGTTAACAGTGCTCCCTAATCATTGATGCCATAAATTATGATATATTCTCAGCCCTGAATTGATAGCTCATCACTACCAGAAAATCAGTGAAAACCAACGGAATTACCGACGGAATTTTTTCATCGGTAATTTTTACTAACGGAAATAATTTCGTCTCTAATTTTGTCAGTATATACCAACAGACCATTTTCGTCGGCAATACGGTCGGTATATACCGACGAACGTATTCCATCGGCATATACCGACCGTATTGCTGATGGATTATATAGATTTTTGAAAAGTTGCAACGGTGTGATGACGTGGATTTTTTTCAAACGATTTTGCCGACGGAATAACTGAGGGATTCAAACCGGGATCTCCGTACAGTGACGTGGCACAGTCACCGGTGGACTTACCGACGAAACGTTTTCGTCGGTAAAAGCCAATATATACCCACTCTGCCGACTCTCTCTTCCTCTATTTCTCCTTCTTCTTCCCTTTCTTCTTCCCCATCCCAACTCTCCCCTCCCAAACTGCAGCCAACCACCCATCCCAACTCTCCCCCTCTTCTCAACACACGTACTCAAGTTTCTTATACTTTTGTACTCGGTCACAACATCCGTTCTCCGAGCAATTTATTGTGGATTTTATCATTTTTTGTAAGTAAATCTATCCTTTTTAGTTTTAACATTTAAATGTCAATTTTATTATTTTTTATTTTTTTTAGTATATGTATTTTGTTAACGTATGTACTTGTTTAATTGTTATTTGTCAAAGAAACTTGTAGTATGAATGTATAATTTTGTAGTTGTTATAGTTTGTTTTAGATTTTGTCAAATTGTATTTGTTTGTAAATTGTGAAACTTTGTTTGAATTACACCGAATTAGATGTGTTGTGATGAAATAAATAATAGCTTGTTTAACGGGTCCGTTTTAATTTTTATCAATTCTATTGCGAAGTTGTGATTTCCGTAAATTTATAAATGTATAAATTTGTATGGACATTGATAATATAAATGTATAAATTTGTATGGACGTTGATAATTGATAATTGATAATGAATATTTAACATAAGTGTTTTTTTAGTTTGTTGGATAATGTTGGGGCAAACCAATATTTTTGCAAATTTATTTACGTAACATAGTTAATTAATACATGTTGTTGTCATAATTTTATAGAGGTTCGATAGAAGTCATGGATGATCTTTCATGGATGTATCGGGACTCACCCCAAGATCACGGGTTAAGTGAGGCCGGTTATGACAAGATTATCGAATGGGCGAGAAGCATTTTACTTGAAGGGAACAGGCTGAAAGAAAACTTCTATGCTGCAAAGTCCATGATGAAACCCCTTGGTTTAGGATACCAGAAAATTGACATGTGCCCTAACTTCTGCATGTTATACTACCTTGAAAATGATGAGCTGACCAAGTGCATGACATGTGGGCATTCCCGTTACAAACCCAGAACTGACAGGGGAAAGACTCTCGTGGCATATAAAAAACTTAGATACTTCCCAATCACACCTAAACTGCAGAGGTTATTCATGTCACCAAGGATTGTTGAGCACATAACATGGCACCAATCACATCATGCAGTTGATGGAGTGATAATGCATCCTTCTAACGGCGAAGCATGGAAACACTTTAACAGTGTGCATCCTCACTTTTCAACTGAATCAATGAACGTTCATCTTGGGTTCTGTATATGCAGATTCAACCCGTTCGGGTAATTTGCTACTCCTTATTCTTATTGGCCGGTCATATTGACGGTTTATAACTTGTCACCGAGGATATGTATGATGTCAAAGTTCATGTTTTTATCTATGGTCATACCAAGTCCGAGTAGTCCGGGGCAGAATATAGATGTTTGTCTTCGACCGTTGATTGATGAGTTGACACAGTTGTGGTCCTCTAGAGCTTTGACTTATGATATCTCGAGGAAACAAAATTTTGTTATGAGAACGGCTTTGATGTGGACTATCAATGATTTCCCAGCTTATGGAATGGTTTTTGGTTGGAGCACACATGGAAAACTAGCATGTCCATACTGTATGGAAAACAACAAGGCATTCACGCTAACAAACATGGGTAAAGCTTCTTTTTTTTACTGTCACCATCATTTCTTGCCACCGAATCACAGGTACAGAAAACAAAAATGATTTCTTTGTTGGCAGAGTTGAAAAGGATGTTCCACCCCCGTGTCTTTCTGGTGAAGAATTGCATGATGTTGTATCAGAGTACGGTGACATTGTGTTTGGTCTCCAATCAAGTAAGCGGAAGTTTCCTGGTTTTGGTTTGACCCATAATTGGATAAAGCGAAGTATCTTTTGGGAGCTTTCTTATTGAAAGACCAATATTCTCCGCCATAACCTTGACATCATGCACATTGAAAAGAACGTGTTTGAGAATATTTTCAACGCCGTCATGGATGTGAAGGGGAAGACAAAGGACAACATCAAGGCTAGATTGGATTTAGTGTTGTTCTGTAAACCGTAAAAATATGGAGTTGGTTTGTGATGGATCACGGGTTGCAAAACCAAGAGCAAGCTTCGTGTTAGAGAAAAACGCACAACTACTAGTCTACAAATGGCTTAAGAGTCTGTGTTTTCCTGATGGACATGCCTTGAACATATCAAGGCTGGTTAATACGGAGGAATGCAGATTATATGGAATGAAGAGTGATGACTGCCATGTGTTTATGAAAACACTTATCCTATTAGCTTTTCGTGATTTGTTGCCAAAGGGGATATGGGATGCACTCACGGAGATCAATCATTTCTTCAGAGATATATGCTCCAACAAGTTGAATGTTGATCACATTGAAAGGCTTGAAATGAATATCGTCGAGACAATATGCAAACTTTAGATGATATTCTCTCCATCATTTCTTGACTCAATGGAGCATCTACTGGTACATTTACCATTTGAGGTAAAAGTTGAAGGACCGGTCCAGTATAGATGGATGTATTCATTCGAGAGGTTAGATATTACAGTTGCAATGTAATTCATAATTAAATGTTTTTTCATTTTTTTAATTGATAATTTTTGTTTAATTCTATATATGCAGGTACTTGTTCAATCTTAAAAAAAAAAAAATTAAGAACAAGGCGCATGTTAAGGCGTCAATATGTGAGGCCTATATTGTTAAGGAGATCTCAACATTTATCTCTTACTATTTCGAACCTCATTTGAGAATGAGGATCAACCGTGTTCCACGGTATGATGATGGTGGTGAAGTGCCTTCAAGTGGGAACTTGTCAATATTCTCCAATCCTGGATGATCCACACCTAAAAATGCCCTAAGGGGAAGATATTTGTCTAAAATAGAGTTCAGACAAGCACACAATTATGTCATATTTAACTGTGATGAGCTGAGACCTTTTATTAAGTAAGTAGATGTTCTACTTAAACTTTGTCAAGAGTGTACTATTTATATATTGTGATATCATAAACTCATATAATTTGGAACAACCTTGCAGGCAACATCGACGATATTTACTGTCTAATAACTCACAACTAACAGAATACGAGCATGGAAGAAAGACATACAACAGCGGTGTTTGTATTAAGGGATCAACTTCTAGTGAGTTTGAAGTTGACTACTATGGTAGATTAGAAGAGGTCATCGAACTGCAATATCATAGCGAACAGAATAGAGTGTTTTTATTCAAATGCTATTGGTATGACACAACTGACAGAGGAATTAGAGTAGATCCTCACTATGGTCTCGTTGAAATCAACTCAAAAACTAGACTCTGCAACATAAACGATATCTTTGTTTTCGCAAAGCAATGCCAACAAGTTTATACATATACACCCCTTCCTTTAGAAAGGACCGATCAAGAGTTGATTGGTTATCCGTTTTAAAAACCAAACCCAGGGGTCGTGTCTAGGTTATTCAGGATGAGAACGAAGAAACAAGTGTGATAGATGAAGTCTTTCAAACTAGTGAGTTGGTTAAACCATACTGAGTTGCTCATTCGATTGACTTAGAAGAAAATTTAAATTTTCGTGTTTTCGATGATAGTCTTGTTGATATTGACGCAGAGGAGTTGAATGTTATTTTAAGCTCTAGTGGACTAGAGAATGTTGATGAAGAAGATGATAGCCACATTGAAGAGTGCGATGAAGCTGATAACAATTCAATTGAGGACGAAGATGAAAATTCTAACTAAATATGTTGTAAAGCCTTTTTTTTATAATGTAATATTATGGATGATATTTTGGAACATGAAATATGTATTTTATAATTGTTTGCTCTTGTTATTGTGCTGTGTGTGCTGTAAGTTTGCAATTTAAGCGTTTGTGCAAGAGAATAGACATGCAATACAACAAAACATGCAAAAGCTTGAGACAAACACCGACGGATTATGTCCCGTCGGTATTTTACCAAGAGTTGCAAAAAAATCACAGCATTGTGCCACAATCACCGACGAATATACCGACAGATTGTGTCCCGTCGGTATTTTACCGAGAGTTGCAAAAAAATTACAGCATGGTGCCACAATCACTGACGGCTATACCCGACGGAATATGTCCTGTCAGTATTTTACTGAGAGTTGCAAAAAAATTATAGCCCCTATCATAATCACCGACGCATTTCTCGTCGTATAAATTTGTGTAGATGCGTAGAATGAAATCAATAGGACATCGTCAGCAGACAGTTGTAGCTAGTTCTTCTAGGAGCGAGGATGACTTATCCTTAGGTGCTGATCACGAAGAGGCACCTGTGCCAACTTGTGATGCTGCCTCTTCTAGGGCGGTTTCACAGCGCAGAGGCGGTGTGTCTTCACAGCGAGGTTAATTCACCCGCAAGTTCCAGGTACAATAGAAGGATGACCTTTCAATGTCAGGTTGTTTAGGTTTTAGTTTTTTTTTTTTTACTTATAACATAATTTATGAACAACTAATAAATATTTTATTAATTTTATTTAATTTCTGGTTCACAAACATTGAGGCTGCCCGAACAATAACATCAACGTTTAAATCATCAATGAAGATTCCATTATTTCAATGGAGTCAGGTTTCCAGACATCCTGAATGGAGACCTAATATCGATGCATGGTTTCGACGATTTCAAGTAGGTGTTAACTTCTAATTTCTAGCTTATTTTTAATAAATTATTTTTATAATTTTATATATTGTACTATTTTTATTTTAAATGAATTATTTATACACAGCACAAATTTGAGTGGGATAGCGCGAACAACAATGTTGTGAGGAGGGTATGAGAGAATCACGCGGAAATTAGGTAACAATGAAAATAATATAATTTTATGTTCTAAATTCTAATTTGTTACTATGGAAGTAGGTTGCGTGATTTTTGGTATGACACACAAAAAAAAAGCAAAAAGATATGCGAGAGATAATGGTCTAGAAGGCTGGAATGAGGTGGCGGTTTGGCAGGAATTCAAACCGCCATTCATCTTGGGGGATATATGACCGCAATATATTGAGCACGTGACATTTGAGCGGTTTGCACGACACTCACAGTCTGGTGCCGACAACCGGAACCGATAAATTCATGGTTCGGTGACCACGCACACCGGCGACTCTGTCCCATTCAATGCACATGTGAAGCAAATGGTAAGATTAATTTAAATGAAATATATCATTAATTAATTTGTTGTTGCTTATAAGTATATTTAATTTGCAACCTTTTTTTTCCTTACAGGCTACGTCTCTTGGACGTGAGCCGAGCCCAATGAAGCTGTTTGTAGAGACGCATGTGCGGAGTCAAGACCACTAAAAGGGGATGCAATAGTTCATGGATAACCGTGCTAAACACTTCGTGGTATATTCGTTCAATCATTTTATTTCGTAAGTTATTATTTTCTTGAATTGAATATGATGATTTTTTTTTAATTTTCAGGAGACCTATAATAGCCGGTTGAGGGAGAGATATGGGGACGATCCTTCGACCCATCTGAATTTTGATTCGGATTTGTTGATGGAGGTAGGATCGTCTGGTGGACCCGATAAAAATCAGGTCTACGGGCTCTCCAATACTACGGCCGAAAACTTGCGGGCGGCCGGTAGTGTCTCAACCGTTGAGAGCTCTCTATCAGTATCGAGCACTCAGTCTGATGAGTTCATGGCCTTGAAACAACAATGTGAACGACTCTCGACGGATTATGATCAGCTCCATCAAATGGTCATGGACATTAGATCAAGGATGGGTGATGATACATGTGCAGCCCTTTTTTGACCGTACGGTCCTGGGAACAACCAACCTCCTCCTCCTCTAGCTCCGCCGTTAATCTAGTTTAATTTTGTTTTTGAAACACATTAAATTTGTAATGAATATTTGGATGAATATTATTTAACATTATTTTTATATTTTTAATGTTTAATGCAATTTTATTTGGTTAATTAGTTTTTTTTACTATTAATAAATAATTTTTTTAAAAAATATTTTAAATCAATACCGACGGCCTTACAGACGGAACCGAGCCGTCGGTATTTTACCGAGAGTTGCAAAAAAATTACCACCCATGCCACAATCACCGACGGATATATTCCACAGGTGTTTACCGTTGATATTACCGACACCTTGGTCTAGATGCAATGATCTTGTGATCTCGACAGCTGTGTTCTCGATTCTTTGTCGGAAATATACTTTGTGAGGGTCATTTGAGAAGTTTAAAATCTGGGCATACTCTTCAATGGTAGGGGTCAAGTTAACATCTCCAAAGGTGAAACATTAATAACTTGAATTCCAGAAATGTATTAAGGCCTTGACTGCTGAAATCTGAACGAGATCCTTATTAGGTGGGCAATTCTCCCATACTTTCTCTCAAAAAAAGTTTCATCCACATACCCCAAGACTGAAACAAGCTTTTTCATATTGTCCAAGGAGTAATGTACTTTGTTCATGTGTGGTAGTTCCCCAACCTCAGTCTTTGGGCAATCCTCTTCAACGAATAGCATCATCTTGGATCTTTTCCCATACACAGAAAAAAGTCATGGAAGTCATGGTCTTAACTCAAAAAACCCTGCAGAATTTAGGATTTTAATCAGGTTTTTCCTAATACAAAATGAATTATTAAGGAGTTTGTACCCTAAATGCAGGTTCTAGGTTATTATATAAGGGGTAAATTCACTACTTGGTCTCGAAAGGGTTTATGATCTGCCTAGTGACCACGTTTTATGAAAGCAGTATAGGGGTTTACAAGGAATTGTTGGGGCATAGTGTAACCATCATTACCGGATAAACGCTCAGCTCATAGTTGGATGTTTCACGAATCTAAACCCTGACTAAAAGTCATGAAGCAGACCGCTACTCCCTACCTAACCTAGAATTCGGTTTATTTGAAAATTAAGATGCATGAAAGTATTAATCCATACCCGATATACTTATGCATGAGCAGTATATAAAAATGCATGCTAAAGCAGTAAAAAGAAAAATATGCCTAAATTTAATTAAACAGAACAACAAAATAAACAATTAAACAATCAAACAAGCAAAGCTCAGTCCAATCAGACAAGTCCCCAGTGGAGTCGACATCTTGTCGTGACGTGCACGGCATCGCATGACAGAGTTGCCTCCTAAAATTGAAGGGGTTTTGGGTTTAGTCATAAATTTATTATTATAGGGTTTTGGAGTTGCCACCTAATGTTATGGTCACTAAGAAACCTAATGGTCTGTGAAAGTCCGAGTAAAGGGACTAACTGTGCAAGGGAAAAATGCATCATCCCCAGTACACCCTACCTAATGTAAGTTGCATTGTTGATTAATTGTTTTTCTAGATCATGTTTCTATTTGTTGGTCTCATCTAAGATTCAAAGCAAATCTCCTTTCGTGAGGAAGTCTCTATCTTATTGGGTTAAATCCTGACCATTATAAGACCTAGATTTAGCACCGCATTTATTTTCTATTTTGTATCTTTAATACTTGAGAGTATACTTTACAATGTAATTTTATACTCTCAAAATATTAAAGTCTTATAGCTAAATCCTAACAATCCGAATAAGAAATTAATTGTTGTGGGATTTTTGGTATTCTGACCAAACCTTAATGGATAATCATAAACCAGTTACGATATTCATTTAGCATTTTTAAAACATGATAAAAATGTGATTTTATTCTTTTTAGAAAATATGCATGAAAAACCTTTAGGATATGATCGTTACACAAAAACAAAACATTTTTTTTGTTTTTGAAATGAAAGCTTTTTTTTAGATTTTTGGATTTTTCTTTTTTTAAAAAAAAATTCAAAGAAACGTCGGATGTTTTTTATACCAGGTCCATATTTTACAATGTAAGTGTATGACCCGATATTAGACAAAACTATTGAAAAAACACGTGATGGACCTACAAATAATTTTAAAATGGTCCTTGAAATTTTTGAGTTTTCTTTTCTTTTTTGGATGGGTTACTTGGGCCCAAGGCCCAAACCTGGCCCGATCGAGTTGGATTGGGCCAATAGATAGCCCAACAATATTTTCTATTTTTTAAAATGGGCTAGATCCAGGCTAGCCGTGTGGGTTGGGCTCAGGGTCCAACCCACTTTACCTTACTACTAGCAAATGCTAGTGGTAACAAGACATGAATTAATCCACGTCTGGATGATGCCAACGAGAAGAAAGGAGATTAACTATTAAATTTTTAATTTGCTTCAATTTCACCCCTGTTTTAAACCAAATTGAGTCTTCGAAGTTTAATGCCTTTTTTCAAAAAGGTTCTTGGTTTGAATTTCTTCAATTTAACTTTTAATTGACAATAAACTTTGAATTTTGTTTTGCATTTTTGTCTCTGATTTCAATCAATTGACTTCATAAAAATTGAGTTTGGTACTCTAAAATTCCAATGTTCTCGATTAAGTTCAAATTGGGCTCCTAAACTTAACTTTTCAATTAAGTTACTAATAAAATTAATTTGACCCATTAAAAGTATAATTAAGGCCTTACACCTAATTAAATCAATTTTTAATTTGGCTCATGATTAAATCAAATTGGCCTATCAAAAATCTAATTATGTCCCCGGATTTAATTTTTATATAAATTTGTCCAATAATCATTTAATTTGACTTTGAATCTATATTGTCTCTTCAATCTTGGGTTCAATGAAATATGATTAGGCTCACAATTTCATTCAAAACTCCAGCTTGATTCTTCTACATATTTGATACCTTCCTCAACCTGTTTTTATCAAGTTATCAGTCTTTTTGTTATTATTAATTTTATTTTTATTTTTATTTTTTTAAAAGAAAAGGGGTAATTTTAGTGGGGGAAGAACCCAAAAAAAAAATTATGATAATGGCATGGGTTTGTAGGTGGAAAGGCGGCTGGACTTGTTGAAGAAAGGTTAAAGATGGGCTCTTGTTTTCTATTTTGTTCTTGAAGGAACAATGAAGGAAAAGACAACTGAAAACGAGAGGCTTTATTGCTATTGATGGTTGGAAATACTGGCAATAGTGGTATGGTGCAAGCTGGACCGTGAGATGGAGGTTTGCACAATGAGGGGCTTTTTTTGTTTTTTTTTTTGTAGTGGCTAGTTGTTGTAAAGATCGGGGCTAGGAGTTTTTTTGTGTGGGAGAGTATCTCTTACTTTCTTTGTAGTTTTTTTCTTTTTAGGTTTCCTTAGCTTCCCCTCTTTGTGTGAGATTCCTTCACAATTTTATACGCAAAATTTTTTGTCTCTTCTCTTGCAATTACTTGCTGACCAAGCAAATCAAATTCACATTAGTCCTCATTTTTTCCTTGCACTTTTTTTTCCCTTGTTCATATATTTTTATTTTTTATTTTTTTGTATTTTTATGTTTTAAAAAAAACAATATCAACATCAATTTAATGAGAAGAATTGATCAATGATTTTGAAATGTGTGCATTAATAGTTGAACGCATTAAAAATAAATTTTTAAATTTTGAATTCATTTGAAAAGACGATAAAAATGATGCAAATACGTCAACAACATATTTTTTTAATTTTTTTTGTATTTTGAAAATATTTAGAAAAACATGTGGTTAAAATTTGAGTTATGACAGAGCTGTTGAAGGAAAAGGAAGAAATGGGAGAGAGAGGGGAAGGTCGCTCACCAGGTCATAACTTAAATATTACTGATGAGTTTACAGATGGATTTTACCGATAAATTTATTTTATTGGTAATTCCATCTGTATAAATAACATGTTATTGTAACTTTTGATTTTTTTTCTCTTCCCACTATAATTTCTTTGGGTATATATTGAGAGAGTATTTTTGTTGGTTTGTATCGATGGACATAGTAGGGAACTATTCTGTCGTTAAAATTCACTGCAATTTATTAACATAAACTTTTTCTCGGTATTTCTATTTGTATTTTATATTTTTTTGTGTTAGTGACTATTAGAATGCAACTCTTTATTAACACTGCACTTCCCAATCTATCAGTTTGAGTCAACAACTAAATTGAACGACCCTTCATCAATAATCTGATTTAGAATGCATAAGCTGCTGACGATATCTAGGGAGCCCTAATTCCAGTTTCTTAGTGAAGTGAAGAACATTGATCCCTTTGGTTTTGCAGATTCATGGCTTAAAGATGAAATAGAATTGAAGGACTAGAGTCAAATAGTATGACATTATTCTACCCAGTGAGCACCAAAATCATTAGTCTACTGCTGATAGCCTCATCAAGGCTTGTCAAAATTAAGTCCATGACCATATAAACGTCCATTCCATAAACTGTCAAGAAGGCCCGTAAAATATCATCATCATCAATTTTATTTTTATTTTTTTGTCAACTTCTAATTATACAGTCTTGAAGCTAAATGGTTGAGGAGCCCGAAGGCAAGCTGAAATGCCACAATATATATTAAAAAATAAAAAACCAAAAGAGCTCAGCAATCTAATTCAGTGTGATTGCAATAGTTTTTTTTTCTTTCCAATTGTATTAATTTGAATTTAAAATTACTAATTTATTTTTATTCTTTTTATATAGTTATTAATTTCTTGGGAAGCAACCCATCATCGGTTGGTGTTCAGTTTCAAAAAAATAGATTCAATTAGTTTTTTTGCAAGGAACTAAAAGTGAGGGGAGGGAAAAGAAAATTAGCTTTCCTTTGAGTTTTATGAAAAAAAAATGTTAATTTTGGCTATTTTTTCCGCCCTTCAATCATGGATTATTTTTTCTTTTCAATTGGATCCTTTTAATTTTAGGTTGATTAGGATTTAGAGTTGATAATTTATTTTGGTCTATTTTTTATATGATTATATCAATCACAAAAACCTGTCTCACCATTTTCCCGGCCTCAATTCCACAAAAAATAATCCAATTTTATTGTCTAAGAAAGATTAAAAATGAGAGGACTAAAATTATATTAGAGAAATATTTGAAGGTCCTTAAAAAAAACTATTAGCACCTCTATGCCTTTTGGTTTTGTCAAAAATCATTTTTGGTCCCTTTATTTTTTAAATTACATGGTTGGGTCGAAAACTTCATTTTTCTTTCATTTGAGTTCTTGAGTTTGAGAAAAGAAGGGAGATAGTTGACAAACACTCATTTTTCATCGATGAAACTCATTATTCTTAGCGTTGATGAGTTTTATTTGCTAAGAAGAGTTTCATTTAGATCTTTTTTTTCCATTTTTCTTGTTGAAAAAAGTAAATCGAGCTTCAAAGTTTTATTTTGATTCCAGTTGATTTTTCCATTTTTAACCAATTAAATGGAGATTTAATATCAAAAATGAGTTTTTTAAGATTTCTAGAGTGTTTTTTAGGTATTTGGGGCTAGAAAAAGAGGTCATAAGGGGTTAATTTTACTCTTAAGCAATGGTTGCCCAATTTTAGTTGCAAATGAAATCCTTGATAGTAAGCGACGTGCTACCTATTATTTTTTTAACCAAGTAGTGCCCTTAAAAAGAAAAAATAATAATGGGCCTACATGCATGGGTTGCATCAGGCCCGCTCACTTGGGCTTCTATTAGGCCCAATCATGCTAGGCTAACTAGGGCAGCGTTGCTGAACTTCTTTTTTTTCATTTGATTTTTTTTACCTTATTTATTTTTCTTGGTGATATTTACTCAATTTGATCGTTTAATATTTTATTTGTTTTGAATTGGCCTACATAATTTGTTTTGGTTTGATATTTGTGAATTTATCATTATTTTAAACAAACACCTTAAAACTTCTATTTTTTTGGTATAATTAAACAAAAAATAGTTTTAGAAATAACTAAGTTATTAAACCAAATTGATATCATTACCTAGCTCATGTATTATATCATTAAATAAAAAATAATCTAAAAAAACATGTTGAGGTCCATAACTCAGGTCACGAGTTTGACGAGTTAGGTTGCAAAATATGGGTCAATCCAATATATTATCGTCTTAGTATTTAAAAAAGAATCATGTTATTTTTGGATTTTGGTTATTTTTAGTTCAAAATTTTTTTGTTGTGGAATAAACAATCCTTTTCTTCAAAACTTTCTTGATAGGGTAGGTATCAATTTAATATATTATTATCTTAATATTTTTTAAAAAATTATCAACTTCATTTTTGTTGAGTTCAAAATAAGTGTGCTGCTGGTGAGCACTTGCTTTTCTCCTAAGAAGTTTTGACGTGGGAGGCCATGAAATCCAGCTCAACATTCTTTTTTGAGTTAAAAAAAAATGGTGCCTCTTGTGGCCTTGGCCTAGTACAGGCCGTGTATCTGGTAATGGTATATCTAGTGTATCTGGTAATGGCCTAATATCAAGAACAGTATGTGTGTGTGTAACGAAAAACACGAGACGGCACTGTAAGAAAAGAATTCGAAATCTTCGACGGCACACTTCAGAGATTCAACCTATCAAATTTTAATACTGTTCTTGATATTAAGGTTTGTAATAAAAATAAATCCTTTTAGGATTTTATATGAATTATTTATATCTGAATTAATATATGTATTAGAAACTACTTATTCAGGAAATAATAATGTGAGGAAAAGTTCATTTACTATCTAGTCAATCATTATAGGTTCTTAATAAAAATAAATAAAAATAAAAAAACTTTAGATTTTAGAATGAAGAAATAAATAGTTAGGTGCCTTGGGCTATTGAATTTTATTGTGCAGAAAGGTATGTTGGACCGGCTGGTGCGTAGAGAGTAGAGACCAACAAACTTTCTTCTGAGGTTCAAATTCAAGACCTGAAATGTAGGGGAAAAAAAGATTTGATCATGTAAAGAAAGTAGTTAAAACCCTTGACTTTTCTTTGTGTTGAAAACATAATGGTCCAAGCTCCAAAGAGATTATTAAGGAGGATGAGGGCCAGAAAATAAAAATAAAAATAAAAATCAATAATAAATCATAAATTTTGTTCACTGCAGTGGTAATGCTTTGGTGTTTGGTATTGTAGTTTAATTATAATTTTGATGTATTTTTAATTAAAAAAAAAAGTGGGGAGAAGCAAAAACAAATACATATGAATCGTTTCCTTGGAAAAATGGTGTTCTCAAGACTCGATAGCACACACAATAAAATAAACACATAACCAAATAAGATTCAAATTATTAAACACAAATGATGAATTCTTGATTTTTATCACCTTTTTAACTCCAGGAGATATGCCAAACCTAATGGAATCAGGCACGGACTATATAAAGTATCATCATCATCGACCAACCATCTCTCTCGAATATATATATATATATATATAGCATGCAACACAAGAAATTACATATATGACAACATGATAAAGAAAAATGTTTTTTAAGTGGTCAATCAATAACAAACCGCTAAAGGTGAATCAACACAAGATTTAAAAGGGAAAAATCGTTAAATGAATTGCTTTCGGGTGAACTGGTAAGAAAACATAAGTTTTTAAAGGATTAGTTAAAAACAAACTGTTTTTGGGTGAACTGATCAGAAAATTAGGTTTAGAAACCAATTGGTCAAAACAAATTGCTCGTCGGAGGACTAATTAAACACAAGATTTTTGAAAAAAAAATCGGTTAAAAACAAACCGCTCATGGGTGAACCAATAAGAAAAACATAGGTTTTGAAATCTACTCCTCAAAATAAATTGCTCTTAGGTAATCCTAAAAAATCAAGTTACAATCTTATCCTCTCATTTTCATCACGGACCATTGATATAATATTTACCTCAAGTTACAATCTTATCCTCTCATTTTCATCACGGACCATTGATGTAATACTTACCTCTTCTTATAATTACATGGGATTTCAAACCCTTTATGTTTGGCGTGTTGCACACACTTCATTCAACTATATATTTACAAATACATATGCACGTATAATTATTTTTAATCACAAATACATGTAAGAAAAATAAAATAAAAATAAAATTTAGATGGCCAAATGAAATTATTGTTTTGCCCTAGTCAATATTATGAAATTATGGTTTGGCCCCTAACAGTGCACCTACATTATTCACTCAGTATATATGCATCATATGTCATTGTTGTCGATGATCCTAACGAGGTTTCAACATGCCAATCTATTCACTAGGGGGATCTCGATCTCGTTATAAGGAGGGAGATTATCAATTATAAAGACTTAGGTTTTCCCTTCTGTTTCTTAGCTTTTTATATTGTTATCAATGACGTTGACAATAGGGTTTGGTTGGGCTTTGGCTAGATAGAGGAGGAGTTACTTTCTATGGTGATCTTAAGGAGAATGATGATCAGATGACATGGAAATAACATTATAAATTACGGGTAATCCTAGATGAAATTTTTAAACCAAAGGTTGGGATTCAGTAGATTTTTGGAATTGACATTATGATTTGTTTGGGTTTTGATCGGGTATGGGTGAGATCAGATTAGATCCTTGAATCAATTTATGAGGTTCATTGGGTATTTACGTTTAACAACCAGATTTCTTTTCTTTTTATCAATAACTTAGATTCGTTTTTTTTTTTTTAAAAAAAGATAGATTTCTTTTTTAGGATGATGAAAAAGTAAAAAACAAGAGGAAGGAGTCAGCTATTTGTAAAGCTTTTAACATTCAAAGCTTTTAATCCTTTAAAAGAAACTAACCTCAAATGGTGCATTGGCTATTTATAGCTAGTATATCATTTGAGTAATGGGATGTGATTAATCAGATCTCATCGCACCGCCCAATCACGTGGGCTATAACCATTCATGTGTGTGTGTGTGTGTTAAAAATCAAGTATTTTCCCACATTAGTATAGTGGGAAAACTTATTTCTTGAACTAGCATAGTTGGGAAAATAATTCCCATTCTAGCACACAAACAGTGGTTGCGCATATACTAAATTCACAACCTGTAGGTTGTGCATGTAGCAAATGTGCGGCCACCCGGTTAATTAATTTCAAGACAATTTCTCTTTCTTTTCTTCTCCCTTACTTCTTTCTATCTTCCACTAGTTCTTCATCCTCTTGGCATCGCTCTTAACTCAAGCAACCTGATTTTTCTCTTCACCA
>Ga0307517_10006502_pt1 | contig 17288 bp, 16 predicted proteins | sample 23_EM_MG_FD_194515 | JGI IMG/M metagenome (GOLD analysis project Ga0307517, IMG submission 194515) | Populus trichocarpa ectomycorrhiza microbial communities from riparian zone in the Pacific Northwest, United States - 23_EM | ecosystem: Host-associated > Plants > Roots > Unclassified | place...
ACTATGTTAATTAAGAAGAGAAAGCGTGAAGAGAAAAAAACACCCATTTTAAGAAAATTTCACTTGTTTGGAAGATCAGAAAGAAAGCAGAGAGTACAACGGAAATTAAAAAAATATATTATATGGCCTGCATTTTCTATTTTATAATCTATCTGAATGAAGAACTTACACTTTTATCCATAATAAAAGCTATTTTTATTAATTTTAAGCTAAATGCACATGTATAATATAGTAATTTTATTCTTCAAAGTGCTCCCCATGAGATATCAGTTTTTCTCCTTTCTTTCTTTCTATTTTCACCTTTCTCAAACAAAGTGAAATTGCTTTCCCTTCATGTATTTTTTTTTTCCTCCCTTGTTTTCTTTCCTTCCACTTTCTTCCTCTTCCATTTTGATCCCAAATTAAACAACCCAATGTACCACCGTCTACAAACTTGATTTTCAGATCTAATTGTTATAACTTTTATTGCTAATTTAGTCTGTTTTCAGAATATAATCAAGGGACGCGTTCATAGCATAGCATATTTTAGTTAAGAGTTAGCTAAAGCAAACCCCACCTCTCTAATTATGATCATAACAAAAAAAATAATGATAAGTGTGAAATATAATATATAACAATACCTTTATTTAGTTGACTGTTGACTTCAAAGGTCTACTGTTCCTGCACAGAAACTCATGCACACAGGAGGAGCAGCATCATTTCACTGTTGGTTGCTCAAGGTGTGATGGCTAATAATTACAATTTCGATGTCATTTTCAATGGTTGTGGCTCTTTTTGGTTGTCGATTGCCATGTCAGGAATTGAGCAAAATGAAATAAACAATTATGTCAACATAGCAGCAGATCAGATCATGATTATATTTTGGTTTATATGTCCCCTTCAGAATAATAATTCCAATTATGGTACTAATAATAAGGTTAAGAAATGAGAACAAATTAAAGGGTAAGATAGTGGAATTTGGAAGGATTACCATCATATTCATTTTCATCCAGACAAATTTCACAGTAATGATCAAGCACCATTTGGAGCAGAAAGGAGATGTCAAGAGATTCAAGAAAAGCTTACAGTCTTGTCTTTGGGGGGGGGGCCTATGTGATGGTTTAAATCTGAGTTAGAGATTCATGGAATGTAGAACTAACCACAAACCTGAGTGAAATAAAGGGACCAGCTTGGTTTTAGCATAAGAAACATGCCAACATATCTAGTATAATCTGAAAATGCAATGAATATATGCGTTGGTGAGATCATAAAAACTAGGACGTTGATTATGATAGGCTTTTGATCATTAGTTTGCGGCCAGCATTATGTCTCATATTACATTTTTATTTTCCAAACATTCATATTGCACAGTGTAAAGTTTATGATACCAAGACAAAATAGCGAAACTGGACAAAATTCTTTTTCCACTGGCATACATCCATTCAATTAGTTGATTGATCTTAAAAGATTTTGTCTCCAAGTTTTGAGAGATTCTACCATAATTAAATTTTCACACGCCCTGAGCCATGAACTATAGGACTATGTACTAATATATTTTTGGCCCAATAACTTGATGCATTGCGACTAGTTCGAAAAATGAAGTCTCAACAATATGATGCAGGGGAAGATCAGCTGTGAGAATATATTGGTGTTGGTGGAGTAGGACAGAAGTGAAACACAGGAGTCAACTAATTAAGATGTGTTTTCATGATAGCATATGATCCACTGTTCCAATGGAATAGATGATCAACAAAATAAAACAGCTCTAATATGCATCGATCTGTTCTAATGGTACTGTAGGCCCTTAGAAGGATCATTTTGCTATTCTTGGGTTTCTAGATGGCACATATATCCCTGCAGTTCGAGGGTTATGTATAGTATCCATAATGATCAAGATAAGTCTAGAGTTCTTTTGGTTTAAGACAAAACTTTGAAAATGCGGAGAAAACTAAACCCAAGAACCTCTCTATATTTATGTGTAATTATTTAATGAAACGATGTGCTCATTTAGGCGGTCCAACTGCAAAGCAGATACGTGCAGTTTGAAAGCACAATTTCTCTCTCTCGCCAATAATCCAGGCTGCCATGTCTGTTGCTTTTCCTCCAAGCCCTTGGATATGGGCACTCGTTTATGGTTTACAGGCAACAACCTTTTACGAGGCCAATGTGAACTGTTCTTTCTAGAGAATCAGGTGCACCATGTATAAAGAAGAAGGATTTGTGCTGTCCCTCAAAGCAGTTACAGTTGAAGAAGAAGCAATCATCGTAGGGTTGTGTTGTGGTTGTGGTTGTGGGGCTTCTCTAGATAAGGTCACCAGTACAGAATCCTTTTATAAGGCTTTGTGCTTCATGCTTGTGTTCACACCTGAACCCAAAAGGAGATGTGGAGCTTGTTCAGTCGTTCTTCTTCCCCCTGCTAGTCACTAATCACAACCTAGCTAAATACCCTAACGTCTCGAAGGATGAAAATCACAACCTAGTATCAACTGTAATTTTTGTATTTGTAAAATCAACTTTAAACAATTTTAGCATCTTTTTTAGATCTATGAAGTAGAATCAAATAAAGCTTCTATCTTGTAGTGATTAGAGGGAGAAGTTCGGCATGGCATGGCATGTTTTGCTTTTTAGCAATCAAAAACGGATTGGAGAAAACATGGATCACCACCTCTCAATGACAGCTTAATTTCATCTCCACCAAAAAATACATATGATACCATGTTGTTAGGTGAGTTAGAAGAGTTATTGGAGTGGTTCTCACAATCATGTTATAGTTGGTGATACTAATGAGAACGAACAAGCCAAGTATGAGTACATAATCCAAATTCCTCGAACAAAAGTATGGCATTACCCAATCAAACATAGCTTATGTGTTACAAGTATCATTCGGCCAAAATATGCCGACACATGACTACTAAAAGGTTGAATCTTTAATCAATCCCATGAGTAAATTCTACAGAAGGGGCATGAATAGGGAACCCTGCTCTATTTTAAAGGAGGCCCTTTGAATTTTGATTGCTACCCACCCTACATACATATATAGCCTTTTCAAATGGGCTTTCAGGAACTTTATCGATGAACCTGAAAGCTCATTCACCACTTAGCACCTAACTGGCCCTTAATGGGCTTGGCAAATTATGAAGTGATGCAAACTTAACTGCATATAAGGCAACTCTGGTTGCACCACTACCCCCAAAGAGTCTCTTGAGCCTTGAACTTTGAGGTGTTCAATTTATTGGGGCTTACCAGCCGCTTAACAAACAACGGTAAAGACCCTTTTGGCATGTTATAGCACAACTAGGTTGTTGTTATCCAAGATTTAATTTTCAGAGAGAGGCTATCCCATAAAAATAAAAATAAAAATTATAAACGTATTAATTAGTTTAGGTTAGGTTTGGTGAAGATAAATAATTTAGAATCCAATTAAAGAAGAATTATTGATACACGAATTGCTTATGAAAGAAAACGCTAATTCATTATTAAAACAAAACAAGGAGTAAGGCATGAATCTTGTCCCGTGCGAGATTGATTAAGCCATGTTCTATTAACCGATGTCAGGACAACATTATATAGAACATGATAGAATCCTGTTGTTCGTGTACCCTAGCTCGGAGTCTTTCCAACAGACGCAACTGAATACACTGTCTCCGTGGCTTGATAGCAAGACAAAATCTAATTACAATATAAATATATATTTTCTTAACAAATAAATTATAGACAGTAATCGGATAGATATATATACTGTCCAGATTGCAAAGTCTATTAATTTTATCTTATGTAATGTTAATCAAGATTAACACTACTAGATTCTCGCTGTGATAGATATTGGTAGTTTATGCGAGCATTTATTGTAAGGTTTTGTTAATTAACAATGGATGATACACGGTGGTAGTTTCTTTGCAAGTAGATAAATACACAAGTAGACATGTATACTATGTTTAGTCTCAACGGAGCTTAAGTTCCGGGAACAACGGAAGGACAGGAGTTCAGATTCTGTTTGCTTGTCTCATAAAATCTGGCCAGTTGTTAATTTGCAATTTCATGTTTTAATCAGGTATTAGATGCACTAATCGAACACTAATTAACTCCCGACATGTTAGATGCAAGTAAGGGCCATTGTCTATCAAAAAAGAAATACATTGTTCCTGTGGAGCATGCTCTTTTGTTTGGAAGGAGAGTTCATTTTCGCTAGTTAAATTAGGCTGTAAAACTCTGTCATTAAGGCCTACTAAAACAACTCCAATCTGGTCTTCAAATGGCTTGAGATCACGGAGTCAGGGCTAGCTCTTCATCTGGAAGTTGGTTCCACTACTGCCTAGCAGCTTATTAGTGCCAAGCCATTAGAAGGCATTGGTGCTAATAATTCTCTTTTGAAGTACACAGTTCATATGCTTAACAGCGATTGGTCTGTGAATATTACTCTTGTAGATATTGAAGCAAACTGTTGTGCAGCAACTCTTGGTACATGTGTGTGTGTGTGTGTGTATAAACCTGTTTCTTTTTTGTGCCTCCTGATTTTACGAAGTACGACTTGTGGAAAGATGTTTGTGGCGAAGGAGAGGATGGAGCATGTAATTAGATCTGTTGTTGCCCTTATGGACTTGTTTTTTTAGGCTCCAGCCTCGTACATAACAATAAAATTAAAAAAAAAAAAAAAACCGGAGGAAAAGAAAAACCAATTCAATCAACAGCTAGAAGAGGGTAAAACAGAGGCCATGATGACGATTTAACTTGAATTCAATAGATACCAATTTAAATCAATTCAAATGAATGAATTGTTTTTCAATAGTCACCTTACCGGAATATATAGCATGGATATGATATAGATTGTCGTAACTGGTTTTCACCCTGTTTTGAATATATTTTCAAAAATAATAATGAAAAAATATATGAAATTCTTAAAAATATATCTTCAACACAATTCAATCAATTTCCGGCCATTTTATAATTTTTTACTCTTTTTCTTATTGTTTTTGTATTTACAATTTTTCTAAAGAAATTAAAAAAAAAAGAAAATCAAACAAACAAAAATTTAATGAGTATAATGATAATCGAGGAGGGGGTGAGGGACTAACATGAATTTTATTAACCTTTTCCCCAAGCAACTTAAAATGATAGAACAAGAGAGAATAAAGAATAAAAGGAAAATATAAAGTAGGAATTTTAAGAAGTATATAAAGATAGCGAAAGAAAAGAAGGGGGAGATTCTTAGAAGAAAAAAAAAAGGAGCAATACGGGATTTTTAAGAGAACATTTGAAATTGTGGTAGTGGTTATTTTTTAAATTATTTTTTACTTGAAAATATATTAAAATAATATTTTTTATTTTTAAAAAATTATTTTTAACATCAATCCATCAAAAAAATTTAAAAATACCCAAAAATATTATTTTAAAAAATTAAAATTTTTTAAAATCAATTTTAAAATGCAAAAATAAATAAGATTTAAGCATAAGAGAAAAGTGACATCTTATCTCTCTTCCTTTTCATGAGGTTTTGAATTCTAACCTTTGTTTTTTTTTTTAAAAAAAAAAAGGAAAAAACATATTTACCAAGATGAAATTAAAGGGTTTGATTTTTTTTTATTTGACAGTTTTCAATTTCAAAGAGTATTTTTTTGACTTTTGAACGGTCTTGCAATTGCAACCGGCTTTCATGAGTGAGTGGTTGTGATCAAATCCCCAATTTCCGTAACACAACCGTACAAAGCGTTGACCCTTCAAGTTTTAATGGCACACGCAAATCTCCCAGAGGACCTCGACAATCCATTCCATGCCCAAGAGATAAGCTTGTGAGTTGTTTCTCTATAGATACACTTGTTCATAATTTATTATACAATTAATTGATTTTTAACAACGTAATTAATCAAATTAACTAATCAACCAAGCCAAAACTCAGTCTGTCCTCCCGGGACACCCTGAAGCCAGGAAAACATCGGAACGTTCATTTAGCTGACCCCGACCCCCTATAATCACTTCCACCTATTTGTTAATTTTGTTGACTTCTTTTATCAGAGACCACAAGCCCTCAATGTCCCACTTCAAAGTCTGCACTTTGCAACCGCGTACCGACCACATCTGCCTTCTCACAACGTAATACGCACGCGCGCACGTTTACACACACTATATATGTACACCATAGGCCAAGCCTGCCTGTCGACAACTTGATTCTCCGAACACCAAAAACAGAAGATCTTGAAGTCCAGTTTTTTTCTGTAGCCGGACGTGTGTAACTGAAACACCAAAGACCCTTTTCTTAAAACTTCATTTTAAGGTCGCCCGTCTCTTCAGATTTCATGATTTTCACTTTGACCGCCATGAAAAGGCTTAGAGGTTTCAGGATTGGACGCAAGAAACTAGCGAGATTCTTCAAATGGATAGCCCGACCCAGAAGAAAACCTGCCCGTTTGAGTTCCATGGACCTCCCTAGAAGGTCCTTCAACTCCATTTCCAAAATCCTGGGCATGGCTCGACGTCTGCAGCGTGGAGCTAAGACTCTCTGTTTTCCGCATTCGGATCCGGGTTACATCAGATTGGGCCATGCGAAACCGATGGAGGTACCTAAAGGACACATGGCCGTGTACGTGGGACAACCAGATGGAGATACGAAGAGGGAATTGGTGCCTGTCATTTACTTCAATCACCCACTCTTTGGAGAGCTATTAAAGGGAACAGAGCGGGTATACGGGTATAATCATTCGGGTGGGATCACGATACCGTGTGGGTATTCGGAGTTTGAGAAGGTAAAGGTGAGGATTGCCGCATGGAATAATTGCCATAAAAGTAGAGGTTACAGTTTACAGAGAAGGCACCATAAGTATTGGTAATATTCGTGTCATTGGTGGGGATTGAATTTGTACCACAAATATTTTTATTTTCCATTTGGGAAAATTCGATTCCAATAGTTTTTATTAATAGAAGAAGTGAAATGATTGCTTTTAATGATATACTAGATTTGTGCTCCGCACGCAAGCGGGCTGATCAAATTTTTTTAACTAGAAAAAAAAACTTGGGAGAAGATTATATTTAAAAAAAAAATGAGAAATTTAATAATTACATTAAATTTTAATTAATTTGATATTAAGATAAAAAAAAATAGCCTGCGATCATAAAAAAATAAATGAAAAAAAATATTGTTCTAGATAAAGTTGGGTTAAAACATGAAATCCATAACCTAGACATAAGATATGTCTAGATTACGTGTCTATCATGTATCATAAATCATGAGGTCAGAATAACTCGATAAATTTTTTTTGACAATAAACAAAAACAAAACTAAAAAAATTAAGAGACAAATATAGATCAAGATATTTATAAGCACAACACGGGCCATTTACTCGGCTGTGTTTAATGAATTTATTTATTAAAATCAATTTGTAATAGAAATCGACAAATACATAAAATTTATTGAATAAAATAAAAGAAAAACAATAATTTGTAAGGTTGAACACATTAAAAAATTCATAAAAAATATACATTTTTTAATTTTTAAAAATAAATATAATCTATATAAAATATTATAAAAAATTACAATAATTCATATTAACATAATAAAACATTAAAGACCTAATATAATTAAAAAATAATCATTATTAAAAAAAACCAAATAATCCAAGGAAATTACGTAGGAGATGTATAAATTAAAAAGCAAACTTAAAAAATGTTTAAAAAAAGACATGAAGATGTATTAATTGAAAGAAAAAAAAAGAAATATCAATAAAGAAAAAGCCTAGACACGTGGGCCTTGAAGCCCAGACCAGTGCACTTGGGCTTGTTATTTTTTTCTTATTTAAAGGGGAAGACAACAGGTTTAAAACAACCATCATATGACTCCCCTCACTTAGTGGAACTCATTGACACCAGTTTTAACTTGTTTAGTGGTCGAAATCGTCGCTAAAAAAAATCTTTTTCTCTCATCATGAGAATCCGGTGACTTCTCTCTCTCCTCCCATAAAAAAAGAGCTGAAAAATAACAACAATGAAGTTCTCTTTTACCATGTTCCATTTAGGTAAAATATTTCTTACTCATTCAATCAGTCATTTTATTTGTAAAAAGTATCACGTCACCGTATGTTTTACCTTTTGAATCCCACTATAATATCGTTCGTAATTCCGTAGGTATATACCAAGAGATTATTTCTGTCGGTATATTCACGGAAGATTTTTACTGTTGGGTTAATTTCATCGGTAAAGTTGTCGGTAAAAGTTACACATCATCATACTTTCTAGTTTTTTTTATTCTTTCTTCTCTCACTGCAATTCCCTCAGTATATACCAACGAAATTTTTTTGTTGGTGTTTATCGATTGATATAACGATAGAAAAATCTGTCGGTAAATTTCACCGCAATCTATCGATGAAAAAATTATGTCAGTGTTTCCATTTGTTTTCACCAAATTTCTAGTATTGTTACTTTGTCTTTTTATTTTATTTTATTTTATTATAAGTTTATAAAAGAGTTTAGTTGTATCATAGAGTTATTGTTTCTATATAAGACTAATAAATATATTAAAAAACAGTGTTTTCACATTACTAAATCAATTGATTTTACTCTTTATTTATTGCCATAAGTAAAATATTGCTAAAAAAATGTTATTTTCCTCTTGAGTCATATTTTCCTATATTCTATTCACTTCCATCATATATATATACAAGTCTGAATTTCCGCTACTTATTCCTCTCCCGTCTTTTTTTCAAAGTTAAAGCCACAAAATTAAGGTTAGCCTAGCAACCCCATCTTAATTACCAACAAAACTAGATATATGAATTTATATTTTTATGAATCTTCTTGTCTCGGTCCAGAGATACTGTTTTATTTTCAAATAAATAAATAAAGCATACATAAAAATAAAGAAAAAGGTCGTTGTGCCAATAATGTAGCTAATTTTTCTTCAATTTCAAATTAACGAAAGATTTAACTAAAGAAGCTGTGTAAAATATCAAACTCTAAATTTTCTGACACTTAATTTAAAGATCTCATGTCATAAAGTACCCAAAGAGTTAATACAAAGCAAGCCGTGGAAAATATCTATCAAACTCTAAATTTCTGACACTTAATCAAGAGAAAGTTGATGAAATTATCATGAGACGTGTTCTTGTTTCTATTCGTGAATACTCTACCAAATGGTACTTTCGTGATATTTATCAACACTGCTTCTCTGTTTTCCTTTTTTTTTTCTTTTTTACTTAATCATAGTTTTGTAAGAATACCGATTTTCAAAATGCGTGCATCTGAGCTGCTTAAGTTACACCGGCTGGCGACTCTTCCAGGTGAGTGACAAAAAGTCGTGAAAAAGAAAAATTTGGGTTGATAGGTTTGACATTAAAAGGGAGTACGTGAGGTTTTTTAAAATGTTTTTATTTTAGAAATATATTAATATAATATTTTTTATTTTTTAAAATTTATTTTTATATAGCACATCAAAACAAATTCAAAAATATAAAAAAAATTAAAACAAAAAAAATTAAATTTTTAAAGTGATTTTTCATGGTCTTTAGTTGATTTTATTTTTCCTAAAAAAAATTGCAGTGTATTTATACATGCTTCTAGATCTATGAAATTATTGATGAAAAAATTAGTGTTGCTAGTCATTTGATTAATGTAATCATGTCATAGTTGGTCATGAATGTTATTGATGAATATTATTAGTGAGAGGTGCTTTTGCCTTAATATCTACCGTTGCCGGGAGAGGTCACCAAACAAATAATAGAATTGGGAATCAAACTTGTTTATGCTTCAAATGATTAAATTATAAATTAACTAACAATTCCTCTCGTAACACTAACAACTTACAACTAACGGAGTGTATATGGCTTAGAAAAATAATCTCAAAGACGAGTCCGGATACAGATCTCGAGTAGGGGTGTTTAAAAAAACTGACCAACCGATTAAACCGAAAAAACCGAGAAAAAATTAACCGAAAAAACCGAACCGATAAAAAAAACCGAATAAACCGATTAAAAAATAAAAAAACCACCCGGTCCGGTTCGGTTCCAGTTTAAAACAGCTTAAACCGATTGAACCGGATCAAACCAAACCGGTTTAAAAAAAGGTATAAAAACAACATTTGCTAACCCTAATATCACTTTTCTCCTTTCCAGCCGCCACCCCCCCTCCCTTTCCAGCCTTAGGGTCCTTTCCCCTTCCCCTTCCCCGCCTTCCCCTTCTCAGCCGCCCCACGCCCTTCCCCTTCCCCCTTTCCCCCTTTCCCCTTCCCAGCCGCCCCTTCCCCTTTCCCCAAAAGCAAGTGAACAATGGTTATCCAAGCTCTCCTTGCAGATCGTAAGACATCCCTTTTGGTTAATTTATCTTGTTTCTCCTTGTATCTTGTTTTCAAGGAACATGGGTTTCCATGGGGGTATATTCTGATAGATCTTATGGGATTCAACCTGGCCTTATATACTCTTTCCCGGTTACCTGCGAGAAGGGCAAATGGTCAATTGTACAAGGTAATCTATACTTCCTTTTACTTTCTCATTAGAGACTGAGTCCTCTGGTTATGACAATGTCAGGACTCAAGATTGATGAGTTCTCGAGGGCGAAGATGGATGCAACAGCAAAAGAGCTTGTGGAGGAGAAATCGTTAGCCTATTCAGGGCTTCTAGGAGTTATTTTCTTCTAGGAGTTATTTTATTATGTCAAAATTGTATAGTTTGATTATTAATATACAAATATTTCTTAACATCATCTGAAAGGAACAATGGTTATCACTGTTACCATAGAACAGTCCGGTTTTCTAGTTTTTTTGGCTAAAAAACCGACCCGAACCGAACAAAACCGGTTCGGTTTGAACCGGTTCTCGGTTCAGTCCTGGTTGTATTAATAAAGAATATTATTTTCCGGTTTGGTTGTATTTTTTGGTTAAAACCAGACCATGAACACCCCTAATCTCGAGTACAGTTTTATGGGAAACAAGGCATACGTAGATGAGTTGGAAATTTATATGACCTGTAGTAACAAATACTACCAACTTAGAACACCTGGGCATGGAAATGCGACCACATAGAGATAATTAAAGCATCTAACATTATGCGTAATAACATATATATATATATATATATATATATTTTTATGTGGGTATCCGGGTCAGTTTGCGCGCACTACGACTAATCTCACGGCCTACTGAACATTCTACAAACCCAGTGAATATATAAAGCACCGTGAGGTGACAAACGTGCACAGAAAGATTCAAACCCAGTTGCAGAGAAAGAAAACCATCGCTGGGCTAAGAACTCAAGTGCTATGCGTAGTAACATATTTAATTTTACATGCTCGAGCTCCTTCTACAGTACTTCAAGCACTGTAACCTTGGTCTGAAGGACGCAAGTCCCCGAATTCGTGGCCGCTACATGCCGCGATACAAGCTTCCTCCATGGAGGCTTGAGAGACACCACCATTGCAAATGTTAGCAAATGCTCGCATGTGTTTCATGCCATACTGCGTCAATGATCCACAGTGTGTTTCAAACCGTCGAACCTGGAATTTTCAAAGTTTAGTACGTTGTTAGTAATTAATAACAGTGAATGCGCAGCAAGGAAAAGACTTGAACAAGCATTTGTATGCTACCATCGATTTTAAGCATATCCAGTCATCTACTAGGGGAGAACCGGGTTCCCTAACAGATTTAAGTATGGCGGAACCTTTTTTACGTCCAAATAATAGTGTTCCAATCAATTCCATGCTGCTGTCCAACTGAGTTCTATGCCTCATAGTCTCTTTAATCTGATTGAGGATTTGTGTCTTCTTTTCTGAACCATCCTCGGATCTTTTGTACTGGAGGGCACAAAACAAAATTATAGCGCAGCAGGAAAGATAAATAAGTCCCAAAAGTACTGCTTCCTTCCCAGATCTGCACTTACCATTTGCCAGAGGAAAACAAGCTCTGCGTCTCTCTGGTTAACAACATCCATACGCCCACCAATGTGGACATTGTTTGGAGGGAAGTTTACACTAGCAGGATTGAAACCTTGGTACAAATAAAGCTTCTCCCCTTTGATGCTTTTGTTCCCATATTGCATCACATGGGATCCGGAAGTGAACGTATTGTAATTGGAAGTCCTCTCCTTCACCTGCGTAAACAAAAAACAAATCTTGCATTACACCAGCGCCAATTTATATTAAGCTGAGAGTAGAAATCCTCATTTAATGATAATTGTCGGCATTACCGAATGATATTGTTGCTCTATTGTTTCTCTTCTGAGATTGTGTTTTCCACTGCAGGAAAGGAGAGAGTTGATAAAAAATAAAAAATTAAAACTAACAAATTCTAGCTTTCCTCAGAAAGGGACCTTCATCAATATTTGTGAACTACTATCGAAGAAGAATGAACTGAGATTGGTTTGCGTAGTAAATGATAAGGATAGCAAGCAGCCATTATAGTACACACCTATCTTCCATCCAAGAAACACTGTACAAGTCCCCTAAGCAAGTGAAATACTCTGGAGGTGGAGATGGCTCCATCCCAGGACAATAAGTTCCCCAGCTATTCTCTTCCGCATTTGATGCTGTTGTCACGTAAATGTTTATGTCCTTGGGCATGATCCCTTCGAAGATGCTCCCACTCTCACAAGCTTCTATATACATGACCTGTGTACACACAAAAGCTTGTCATGAATCAAATGTTTGTCAATTGCCATGGCAGTATACAGAATTACTGAATTGTGAGGAAAAAATCAATGGTCTCTTTACCATTTCTTTGTAACTCCCAGATGCATGTTTCTTCTTTAAAACCTCAATGAAATCCATTGCATATAGAAAAGGCATAGTTGGCATCCCTATATTCACATGGTACAAGTCAGTGAGCTTCAATTTTCTCCCAAAACTGTGTGGCATTTTTTCCAAAACCTTGATTAAAAAACAGGGAACAAATTTGGAGGGAAAGGGTGCTTTTGTTATGGATGGGATAGCAACTGATATATTTAGGCCTAAGAAATGAACCAGAACCACATGATCAAAAAATCTGAAAACACTTACCAAGAACTCCAGGACCTCCGTGATCAGAATAGTACAAGAAGATCCTGTCATTGGGCATGCTATCCACAACCTTGCCACTTCCACCTTTGACAGCACTCTTGTTACCAAGAAGTACTGCATACAGATTCTCAGTGGTGACCTGTACGCCGGTGTAATCCTACCACGATAAACCATGTATTTCATCAGCTTCCGTGAAACTTTCACCATTAAAAGCCAAATTATGGCTTATAATTAAATTAGTACAATAAATAATCATCTCAAATTCGGCCATAAACCTTTAGTCCAAATCCAATCAAGTGACCAATAAAATATGATGCGGTGCCCAAAAAATGACTTAAATCACTTGACAGGTTATCCGTAATCCTTTGATTACATTTTTCTGTTCCTTCAGAAAACCGTGTTGTTTAGTGATCTATTGCTGCACGTATTACCTGTTAATATTTCATAATTAACTTGTTGCCAACTGAAAAAAAAAAAAAGAATGATCGGATGCTCTATCGGATAGAATAGCAGCACAGTTAAAATAAACATTAATGCAATTTGCAACTATGTGAACGATAATAATATTGTAATTGAAGAAGAGATATTTTGAGGACAAGTCCACTTTACTAATTCATAGTTTAATATGCTATTAATCAATATGAAAATGGCCGTCCTTTTCATTTTTAATAAATATTAATAAAATCCTGTCGGTAGTTTTGAATATCTAGGATAGACCAATAAGGTTGAAATATAGATCTTACTAAGAACGCACCTTGGACGGACCAAGGTTGTCTGCAACTAAAATAAAGATGACACGTAGTGATAGAAGCCAATAATGACAAGATGCAACAATCAATGACGAACTTGGGATGGAATATGCCAACCAAAACCTTCAACATGGCAGACATGAGTGTTTTTGCTGTAAAAATACTTTTCAATTAAAAACCCATAAAAATAATAATATTTCTTTGTATTTTTTAAACCAAAACATTAAAACAATAAAAAAATCAATTTATATTATAATTTAATAAGAAAATAGGAGTACATGTGGAGTAATTACCTTAGGCACACCGGCATAAACATCATCTCCTTGAGGATGGTTGATGATAACTCCAGGTCTTGGGTTGAACTCATGCTTAGCTATATCATCATACATAAACACTACTATGTTCTCTTCCTTTATCCCACCTTTTCTTAGTAGTTGATAGGCATGGCAGACATCCGCCTGTGTATATTTCACATGCATATCCACAATCAAATCATCAATGATTTAATCAATAGCATACACAAGATTAATTTCTCATCCAACATTAGAAAAGAAAATTCCATACTCTGCAATACTAATTAGTAGTATATCAAGCGTATTAGTTAACTAATTAATCAAGTCGAAGACGATAAATAAGCCACCTGGTCTCTAAAAGAGGAATAAAAAAGAGGGGGCTAGCTAGCTAGCTAGTTAATATTAGCGAGTTTCACCTGATGCCTGTAATTTCCATAACCATTTGAACCGGCCACAAGAACTGCCCATCTCGTGCCAATTTCCTTACCATCATCATCATCAACTTCCGGTCCATCTTTCTCTGTTGGCATAAGAATTCCCGCTTCAACCGGGTTTAACCGAGCGGCCTGGCTACTTTGTTCATGTAGAAAAGACAGCATCACAAGTACGAAAATAGCGGACAGAAAATAGGGCTTATGGGTCTCCATCGGAGAGTTGACCTTTCCTGGAAATGATCAAACTAGCAGCAATGGTAAAAAACAGTAACTGGTCAAGGAAAAACAGAACCTGGAGAGAAAATTAGGAAGAGCTAGGTGGTTTGCAGAGAATCGGTGAAGGTGTTTATAAAGAGAGAATTCGAGATGCCATGCAAAGTAAGGGGCTGACACGTTAGGGCAATGATGAAAGACCTGCAGGGGGTCCCAAAATGCTAAGGTTTATATGCAAGTGGGCTGTGCTGTGTTGTTTTCGTGTTTTGGAGCTGTGTTAATTAATTGTTTAAACTTTAAAGGAGAAGGGTTTTCTCGTTTCGATTCTTAGAGCAGGGGCTTTGTTGATTTTGTCCTCAAATAGTTTTGAAAGACAGCTAAAACTAGGTTACTGCCTCATGTTACGTTGAAAGTTAGAGCAGATTTTTTTCAACCCAAAAAATATGTTAGGATGTCTTAATTTTATTCCCAGAATAGCAACCTCGGCAGATGTATTCTCTGTCTTTTCCTGGTCACAGCTCCTTCGATCATACAATTCAAGCATTTAACATTACACGATATATAAGAACTAAGCTTTCATGAATTCCCTTTAAGCTTTAACGTAGACAATCTGAATTTAATGGAAAACTAATTCTTTTTCTTATATAAAAAACTCAAATATATATTGAACAAAAGTAAGTAGATGACAGGCTTTTGCCATATGTTGTTTGAGAATGTCTGAAACCTATGATGCACCGACCTCCCATTTTAGCAACTCAGTTTGGACTTGGACGGGTAGCAGGGGGTATGTGCTCTTAATTTAGTCACTCAATTAAACAACATCAGACCCTCTATTTTTTACTCCAGCCATTCAATCCCAAAATTAGTTTTTTTTTTCCTTTTTTGACAGCCCAATATTAATTAATTTATTCTTACTTCTACCTAGCATTTCTCCAAATTAACTGGAATGTTTTTGGATTTGTAACTGTAAACTCTTTAAAATTAGCAAGATGATGCGTATGGAATAAGGTGTCGACTGCTCTCAATCAGCCTGACTCGATTGAGATGCAAACTCATTATTCCCTTCTAGACCCATTGTAAATATTAACTACGATAGATTTCTAAATTTATGCGAAACTTTCAACTAGCTGGAGTAGCTCAGTTGGTTAGAGCGTATGGCTGTTAACCATAAGGTCGGAGGTTCGACCCCTTCCTCTAGCGTATTTTTTCACTCGACAACCTTTCTTGGTAGGTGGAATAGATTTCCCATGGAATACCTCCCCACTTGAATTTTAATCACTGAAGTTAGATAAGCCAAAACAATCAATCTCCAAGGAGTCAAGGTGCAAATGAGCATTTTCACTGACTCTAGTTCGAAAAGAATCAGAGACCAGCCATGTCTTATGAAAGAAAATTGAAAATCACTAGCTGTAGTTCGAAAAGAATTAGGGACCAACCATGTATTATGAAAGAAAATTGAAACTACGATCCAACTTTATACAAGGAAGATGAATCACTATCCTGCCCATGTCCGCATACCACGTTCATGGGGATCTGCGAGCCCCAAGTGCAAAAACATGAATTTTGATTCGAAGGATGAAGATGATGAACGTTTTTTTAGTATTTCCCTCTCCATGAAGACCACTTTAATTTCAACTGGTACCATAAAGGAGAAATACCCAGAACTCCTCGAACCAACCTAGGATCAAAAACAGCTGGAAGAAGCACTGAACGAGCCTCACTTGGGACTGTTCCAGCTAATGAACGAGACTTCTGCAAATGGACATTAGCTACTGATTCCAAACCAAATACAGCATTACATAAACTCTCACGAGGATCCAAGCGGATTTCAGATCGACCTCCCTCCTTAACCAGCAACCCATGTTTGGCTGCCACTTCAGTTGGTATATAACAAAAGTGGCGGTTGCGACCTCAGTAGCAAAAGAAGGCCACTTGCCTTGCCTACATGTGATGCTGCATGATCAGCTGCAGTGGACCTGATACCACCAGCTCGAAAAGTCATATACAAAAGGGTTGTTAGTGTCCTCAGCATATTTTTCCAACTCTTCTATTGTTTCTGGGATGTCAGTAACCTCTCTCCTCTCCTCGAGTCATTAATCCGAGCTTCAACAGGCCGTTTCAGCCAGCCCTTGCTAATTTTATCGGCATTCATTTGAAAAGAAATATACGCTAATGATGTCAGTAGGGTTCATTGACTTTGATATTAAGATGATGATATAAAGAGGTTAAAAGTAAATTTAAATAGTCATTTCAAGTGTGGAAGATTAAAAATATAATTATATGGAACATTTTTTTAAACTTGATTATTCATTCCTTGTTTTGAGAAAATAAAGATTTCAATAAATTGTATTAATATTTCTTAAATTAATTTGATTAGTCATTTCTAGTTTGAAAGATTAATAATATCAATGAGTTACATTGATACCGGTATTTTTTAAATTTGATTAGTCGCTTCTAGTTTAAAAGATTCATGATACCAATAGGTTATATTTATATAAGTCTTTCTTAAAATTTATTAATTGTTTCTGATTTGGGAGACTAATGATACCAATGAGTTGCATTGTAACTTATTGGTATCGACATTTCTTAAATTTGATTAATTATTCATGGTTTGGAAGATTAATGATATCAATAAGATTTAGTGGTATCAATTG
>Ga0307517_10006503_pt1 | contig 17287 bp, 10 predicted proteins | sample 23_EM_MG_FD_194515 | JGI IMG/M metagenome (GOLD analysis project Ga0307517, IMG submission 194515) | Populus trichocarpa ectomycorrhiza microbial communities from riparian zone in the Pacific Northwest, United States - 23_EM | ecosystem: Host-associated > Plants > Roots > Unclassified | place...
GGCACCTCGCTCAAGCTCCACATGTAGTGAACAATTTCGTATGGGTCCTAATGTGAGTCGTTATTGTATATATAGATATGGGCCTTATTGGCGCGATAGGGGGGGGGGGGTTCATCGCAGCGAGGAGCCGAAGGACCACTACACAGTGCGCGGGTTTCGACCAAATCCAAATGGCCATGCGTACAAGACGCTCCATATTTTCTCGATCTCGAAAAGCGACTACTTCAAGAAAAGCGGAGGCAATTTTTCAGAATATCGTGGGATGACTTTGGACTTGTTGTTGGAGTGCGAGGATCTTGGGTACGTGATATCGATATTTTCAAAATTTCTGGTTTTCAATGGCTAATATTGTTTCTAGGTGAATTAAATTGCAGGGGTGCCATGTAATTCGATTTGTACAAAGAACAACTATCTTGGCGAAGAGTCAATACTACTGACGACTTTGGGGGGTACAATGCTTTACATTTACGATTTTAAAGGCACTCAATTTTTGTTTCGCGCAGATTCATGTGAAGGATAGGCCCAATTGGAAAGGAATCGAATGAATGAGGCTCTGGTAAGTGCGCTCTGTTTGTTGCATGATCGTGATGAAGATATAATATATCCATTTTGTCAAAATTTTTCCTTCAGTAGTTGCAGTCGTTGCTCGTTATCAAGAAAAGGATCTATGACACAACGGTACGTCTGGATTCTACATTTGAAACAGCAAAGGTTTCTGACGGTTGTCCGGATGTCTAACCACCTTCCCAATGAGGCCGAAGTTGGGTCACACAAGTGCTGCACTAGTGTAAGTAATTGTTATTTTACACCCAATCGTTCTTCGCACAATCTTTTTAAAAAACCCCATCAACGGCGACTGTGACCTACCAATGGCCAGTGGCTTCAAGGCCTGAAAAAATTTCCCCTCGCTCATACTCATACACTACACGTGTGCCCTGTGTCACGACTCCGATTCGACAGAGGTACGTATTTCCCCCCCTTTTGGCAATCGAGCTTGACGAATGCTGCTACGTGTACAGCGTGCAGTTTTCTAAACTTCGTGGATTGGAATGAGAACCATCCGGGTTTTCCTCGGCCGATAATATCATGTGGGGGAGGACGAGGATATATAGGCCAGGTTCGTCAGTGGGCAATAGCGACAAGACGGTGTCGACAAGTGGATTGTGCTGGGAAAAGCAGGCGACAGCGAGTGCTTACCACACCAATGCCTCGATTTCAGATATTGTAACTAAACCCGACGTGTATATCTCTATATGATCCGCATGCAAAATTTCGTCTGAGTCAGTCGCTATTCGCTATTCGGACCCACCAGTGGGTTGAAGGCTTGATGGCCTCACTAGCCTCAGTGCATGTATCTGCATCTGCATGGTCAGTCACAGTGGAGAGAACGGCAACTACTGTTTGCAATGTATTGCATCCCGGGCCCTTACTCGCTATGAACGTCGGTGCACCAGAGTTGTAGGAGTTGAAGTATAAGTCTGCCGGTGTTCTTCACCCATGGCCATATATGGCAAAATATTCTTAACCTTATATAGGAATTTATCGATCAAATTATATTCTGGGAACAAATCAAGGTCACCTGAAGGATCACTTCAAAATATGTCCTATTTTTGACTCAGTAAAATAATTAAATATTCTTGACAATTTGTGCTCTGCTTATTTTTTAAATCTGTCCCCAATTCTATCCAGCTATTTTCTGCAGCACAAACTTGGACATATCTTGAATGTGTTCCTCAAAAGATCATAAGCTCGATTGTAATCAAATTTAAAAAGAATTCATCTTGTATCTCACAATCTTAGACTATATTCATGTGAGACAAATTTTGATTTTGTTCTGTCTTAAGGCGAAAAATATATCTAGAATTATTTAATAATTTATTCATCATCCATTCAATATTTTATTGACGGACTCATAAGCCAAGTGCCCCAGTGCGAGTATCTGTCATCACTTTCAACTACTGGCGGGTATATGGCAACAGTCGTGCAACCGACCAGCAGGAAGATAATCCAAGCGTAAATACCTATTGTATCGAAAGGAGGAAGGGGCATCGCCGCCGTGCGCAGCTGCGGCGCGTGGTCCCTGAAGGCGATAGATGGTGCTGGAAGGATTTAGCCGCTTTCAACAATTATGTGAAACGACTCACAAATTGACATCCAGTCTAGGAGTGTCTGATGTGTTCGGGGAATTCCTTTGAGGAAGCCGGTACTTGCGGAAGAATGAAGATACATTGCAAATTCGTCAAGGTTGGTTTGGAGTTGGTCTTGAAAGGTGTGAATGGATCACTTTCTGGGTCAGGACATTTAGCACGGTAGGGATTAGGGAGCGGCGGGACTGATATTAGGATATGTTGAACTGACTACTTCTCTAGGCAGTCATTTCTGGCAAGCAAATTTAGACTGCTGCATTGGCAGTGATTATTGCATCGGTCCGGGTAGTATTTTTAGACTGTCCATTTTTAGACTGCTTAAATCACGATGTGACTGCTTCGACAGTAGGTGTGACACCCTTTACTAACCACAGTGCGTAGCAAGTGAAAGCAAGATGGGTCAGACTGGCGAGAGTCTCCCAGCCTGTGTAAGTAGGCCAATCTCCGTCATCATCCATGAGGTGGAGGTGTGTTAGGTTGGAAAAGCACGGGTGATAGAAGTTCGGCATTGGGTTGGAAAAGGAGGGGTGATAGATGCCGGGCATTGACCCTAATTGTGGGGAGCATTTGAACTTGAAGTGTGACAAGTTGACGGTCAGCCTGCGCAAATGACGACCTGTCTGAGTATTTTTAAACAAGTCGAAGTCCCAGGCCGGTCCTAAAAGTACAAGGTTTTCGACACCACTGCAGATGGCCAATATCCGATTGATGTCTTCGCAAAGGGGCCAAAAATAGCTAGATTTTTGATATATCGGGCATAATATTCGAGTGATTTGCCGTTGGTAAGTTTTGCAAGAAGGTTGTCCAGTCTACACTGTCGCTTACATTCAAGTCCCTCCATGATGGAGACGGTTGAAATCAAGATAGAATCGATCCTATGTAGTATTCACATGAGAAAAGCAGCAGCTGTATATACTTATCACGACCACTGACCACAGATGTACCCTTCTCGCTACCCGCACGAGGACAGTGCAAACTTCTGGATTGTCTAAAGCACACATTTCAAATATATGGCGCTCCAACTCCAATGGGAGGTTGGGTGGCCCATGGACTTTTTGATTTGGACGAAAAGCAGATTTGAGAGTGGCGTAAAGAGTAACTCCATGCTCGATGTAAGATTTCATGTAGAAATGAGGTTGAAAGGGGGGACGTCTGTGTTATATATTAAAAGGCGGGCTTATCATGTAAGACGGTAACTCACCCAACAGCGCATCGTAACTGGTTAAGGTCATGAAGAACATTTACTAAAGAAAAAGGGGAATTTTAGATACAAAAAATTTGATGCTGCCATGCTGCTTTACCTTCCTTCTCTGCCGCGTTTTCACCCCAATATGATTTCGGAGGTCCGAACAGCAACGAAGAAGGCCCACAAACAGACGAGACGTAGGAATCCCCTGCAAACTGTATTGAGACAGTCGACACCTCTACCGAGATTCTTACTCACATTTATGTTCATTATCGCGGAGAACACATTCATGAACTCCTTCCTGGTAAACCTCCCGCAAGAATTCTTCCAAAGGCCTCAACTCAAAGAGATCGGCATCTAAACTCTCCAGATGGAAATTGAGCTGTTCCCCCTTTGGTTGAACCTTCATCGCTACTACTACATCTCCTCTCCAGAAGAGCCGTTTCTTTTTATCCAAATCAGAAGGCGTTTCCCCGATTATATTCGCGATGTTGATATTGATTGGGAGATTATGAGACAGGTTGTAGAAGAAGAGGTAGGTGATTTGGAGGCCGTCCAGAGCGCTTTGATGGGCCATAACCCGCGTCGTGCGATAGCTGGCACCAAATGTACTGATGATGTCAAAATAACGACTGTGTGAATCCAGTGAGGTGATATCTTCCACAGCCACAGTTTGGGCAAGCATGTGAACTAAGCGCGTCTCTGAACCGTCGGCAGGGAAGACGATGCATTTGCGAACCAGGATTTCGAATTTATCATTACGATTCAAGTGATCACCAGGCATAGGCGGGTCGTGGACGTTAGTTCGTCGTATGTGGAGGGTGCCAGTGTGAGAGTGGTGATCTCCCCCTAGCCAAAAAACAACGCCCTTGTATCAAAACGGCCGCCACGACATCTGCACAGCTTGTCCCTTTCGGTGCAGAGGAAAGCGCTGAACACATACAAACTTAGACGCATGAATCGCGTAAGGTTCATGACGAATCCAAGGTTGAAAACACCCCTTCGGACACGTCCGGAGATGCCAAATTTGGAAATTCTGTACGTTGAATGTTTTTTTTGATGGCTCCATCTAAGCTGGTGTTTCGGTACGGATATCCGGATTAAGTGCCATATGAACTGCGTATCAAGGAAGGCTTGGGTGAGCAATTCAATGACCAGCGTTAAAGCTCAAGTTTGAGAGGAGGGATGTACCTATCTGTTTGTATGCTTATCTCGACTCTCGAGGAAAGTCCTGTTTTCCATAAGGAGAGAAAATATCACCGTGTGTTGGGCCTGTGGCATTTTTTTCATGGATAAAATGCAATGAGGCCAACAGAAATGATTATATTTAGGTTCCCCAGAGTACACAATTCATGCACAAGGCCCTACCTTCCAAAAGGAGGGTTAAACCGGCCGCTCTTCAGTCCAAGAACCGTCCAAAATGAATGTGTAACCTATCCCATCCTTTATACACACCTTTACACAATAGATATAACATTTTAGCGTTTATATACTTCTTAAAGACTTAGATTAATTGACCGGGAGAAAAAAAGTAGGATTTTTCCTAGGGAACATCGTTAGATGTCGCGAGTGTCGGTCAAGGTTGGCCAAGGTTAATTGATGGGCGGTGATGAAAACCTTGATGGCGGTAAGTACTATTTGAAAACGGAAGGCTTGTGACGACTGCTCAATGATGAGAGCGTCGGAAAAACATCAGCCTCCCGCTGGGCGCGTATGGATTTTCCACAAAAACAGGGCATATGGACCCCAGGGTTTTTCTTCCATGTATTAGATTCAAGCAGCGCGCCGTAGTATCGCCGACCGCATCATTGGGATAGCATGTGTTGTAAGATGTTGCCTTTAGGGTGGCTGTCTACGCCATTGGCGCTTTTAGAGACCGCTCGACACGGAGTTTGACAGTCCATGGCCAGGAACCTTAGGAAGATGTCTAAGAAAGATGTTTTATTAGCAAGATATCTTGGCAAGACACCTTAGCAAGATGACTTAGCAAGGTATCCTTCCACCTCTGCGAAGTGATAGCGTAAAAGGGCAGAAAGTTCTTCGTTCAAAGCAGAAATTGAATACGGGCTCAATGTCTACTTATTTGCCAGCAGCTGGCTCTCAATGACATCCGATCCGAACTACTGATTTCTGTATGATTTCTTTTAGTCGGATTCAGTCCGCGTCAAAGAAAACTGGATGAAGAAGCCCAAAAAATGAATTCTCGCAAAAGCGACACACTGCATACCAAAAAAAAATTCAACTCACACATCAGCGAACAGGAAAGAACACCCATAAGAATTAAAAAGTTCCTGAGGTGCTTACCATCCCACGAAAAATATTCCAAATAATCGCTAAATAATTCACCGTCTTCAACGGCCAACGCAGTCCCATACCCACTGACCTCCAGCGATTGAAGTTTCTTCCTCTGCAATGAATCCCACGGCGAATCTGTCCCTCGCACCTTGACCATGTCCTTCAGCGCGCGAATGGTAAAGTTATTACATCCAGTGAGTTTAAAAAACCCCAAGTTGATGGAAAACAAAAGATGTCCGGTCAAAGAATCAACTTCGGAAAGAAGATCGAGTTCGGCGCCGGTGAAACCGGGGCAGTTTACGACATGTAATTCGGAACCGATGAAGTTCCGTCAGACGAACGGATCAGTGATGATGAAATCGGCACCACGAATCAGGTTGTCGCAGCGCAAGGGGAGGGGAATTTCACGGAGGAAAGCGCCGCGAGTTGTATACATCGATAGATTGAAACATATAGGGCTTCAGGAAGTCCACGAAGTTCTTGACGCGCGTCTTCTCGGCCACATCGTCAAGATTGATCCCGGAATGGCGTACGAGAGCCACACCATAAAATTTTCTAAACGTGTCTCCTGAGATGTCTTCGGCGTCGTATAAGTATTCGCCCGTGGGACTTTTGGGAGATAACTCGAGTCCAACACTCCGGAAACTTACGCATCATTTCTTTCCAGAGGATCCACTTCTGCCAAGTAAAAGAGGAAAAGGGTAGAGAGACAGGGTTCTCGAGAGACCCTATATAGCAAAAATCGAATACGAGATGAAGGAGTTCTAGTGGCAGAGACATTGGCGAGATGGATGAAGGAGAGAGCAGCCACCGACCTTCATTTGGCTTTGTTTGTCATAAGCCTCTGTAACCGACATGTCCACTCAATCACCGCTGCCAATAGCCCGGACACTCCGTAACATCGTACACACACAAGGACACCACAACATGTCCCGTTATTTCTCCTTTTCGTTCTCAACCACAGGATCTAGCGGAGGAATTTAATTTCAATTCAAGGAACGAGTCGACGAACGAACACACCTTATTCCAGCTAGCACCGAGTCGGAGACGTTAGTATTCCAATTTATTTCTCATTTACGGTTTCGACGACTGACTGTGTTCCAGCTCTTTATTACTAGACGACACATGTGTCGTGGACGTAGACCGACAGAAACTCGAGGAACGAATGGAGCGTATAGTACGAGCCAAGGAAGGGTGTGTCCCAAGTCCTTTTCTTCCTACGTCTAGTCCTAATTAATGCAACAGTAAAATGGTCAACGTCAACGCTTGCCTCCCATTCAACCACAGAATTTTTTCCTCGATCACGAACACCATGGACTGCCACCCATGGACCTCATCCAATTCACGCTCCGCATTCACATCCACGTCTAACAGAGGTCGAGGCTTGGTGCCTCTCTCTTCTACACCACACTCGCACGCCCAAATACAAGCCCACGTAGGCAGCCTCCCTGGTGGACCTGGTCACAAACCCACATGCTGCTGGATCCCGGTCGTCTAGCCGAGGCACCTCGGTCTCTACACACGGTCACGATTCGGAAACGTCCAAGGGGGCTGCATTATGATGCCCCTTTATCCATGCCCACCTCGTTCGGAAGCCTGGTTCAGGGATAGTTGGATTGGGAGGCGCAGCCGCGGCTGCGAGAAGAGGGAGACAAAAGACGAAGAAAAGCGAAAGCGAAGATAGTCCCAGCAGCCCGACCGCTCCCGGACCATCGAGTTCTCGATCAGAACAACAGCTACAACAAGCACCGTCGACATCATTGACGAACGAGGAGGACAGTAGGACGCCGCGCCTGCCGCATTCCGCGGTGCCAATCATTGGTGGGATAGCGGACCACCCCACGTCATGAATATCCCCTGCTTTTACGTCCGCGAGCCCTGGTATGGCCGGCGATTTGGAGTTCAAATTGAAGAATGTGGGTTCGCTGTCAGTCACTTGGGGCCAGTGATTGGGGATAGGATGCATGGCGAGCATCAAATGGCCTAGTCTAGGGCCCACCCACGCTCTTCTCGAACGTCGACCTCAAGACCGGCGTGTCCTCGTTTTCCCATTGCCTCGCCTTCTTCCTCCCTTTTTCTCGACCCTGTTTTCTTGGGACATTCCTTCCATCACACATTCACCCTTCTTTCGTTGATGACTTCCTTTGTTCCGTTCATTTCTCATACCCAGTTTCTAATACGACATGCCCATGCAAACAGACAGACAGTCCAAGGTCGTTTTTCGAATCCCATCGACTTCTACCCATCTATCCGCATTGCTGGCGGTGCGCAACGCATCTATCGTCCGCCCTTTTCTGTTTTTGGTTTTGATTTTTGTGTACATTCTCTATCTATCCTCTGAATCTTTGTTCCTGTTCCGTTATCGAAACACTACTTCTTTATTCTTTATCCGCTGTCCTTTGTATCACCCTACACGAGCGCCATGTCCATTTGCCATGATGCCACGTTGCCTTTGCCCGATATTTTCCTCACCTTTTGCCATTCTTACCACTTTTACGACACATCTGCGGTTTTCGATTACGCTCCACCATCTCTTGATTCTTCCTATCCACATCAAAATCAACACCTTCGTGGTTTTCCATAACCAGAATACCCCAACGCACACACGAAACAATGTACATACCCATCCACCCACACTCGTTCTCGATTTCTCCTTATCCCAGGCCCTAATCGCCGGGCCCAGACATCCAGGTTCATTCACACCTCCCTCTTCCCCTCGGCTCCTCATTCTAGCTAAATACGCAGATCTCATCCAAAGTACGCAGATCGTACAAAGGGACGTTCATCCCACCATACCGTACATACCCCACTCCTCACAAAAAAACCGCCCCGTTTCTCAGTCCTGTATACCGTGTTGAATATACACATATCCTATTTTATTTGAACGTTCGAATAGTCTCCGGCTTCCGATTTGGGGTTCGGCGCTTGAGCACTTTACATGCCTCCACCCCCTCGTAGTAGCAGTAGTGGCACAAAATCGCGGTATGAAAAGCAAAGTTAAAAGGTACTACAGATCCAAATGCGGCCCAAAGGCGATCGACAAACGTCTAAGAAGAATATTAAAATACGTGGCTTCTTAGCGATCCAAATATGAGATTAATCGAAGTAATATTTGGCATGCTCCTTAAAAGACGCTCTCCGTTTGGCCCTTTAGAACCCTTGGATAGATTGTGAGCCAGTATACCATTGCCTCCGAATCCAGTTCCCACAATTGCATAGCAGTGATCTCGAAGGCTCGATGGCATCCGGAATGCCTCATGTTCGTGACGCTCCAGTGAAGGATCTCGGGTTGATACGAGAAGCAAGACAAATAAGGTCCTTGGCAGTTTATTTTTGGATGTACAACATACGTCGTTGAGAGTGCATAGAGCATCCGTGATGGTCCTTTGAAACACGAATGGTTGGACTTGTGGAAGGAGACTGCAAAATGACGTCGTCCGCGAACTCACGGTCATGGCGTAGGTAAGCTTCCACCGTCTCTCCTGCACGGATTAGAAAGATATTTTTCATCCCTGCACCAACGCCTATACCGCTTCTGCGAAGACGTTCAGAGTGGAACTTCATCAAATTAGTATAAGTTCTAGCCGTGGTTTCAACGGTGTCGCTATATTAGAACCGAATGTAGTTTAAATGGACAGTCTGGGTACGGTGCTTGATAAAGGTGTGGAGGAAGGTGATCGTGATGATGAATATGATAACAAAAAATAAACAGAGCGCCGCAAACGTGCCCTTGATAACGAAAATGGCAGAGTCCGTCTGCTTGGTGGGAATTACTTTCAGAACAAGATACTTATTCTTGCCGTATCAAGGTTCACATGACTGCGGAGGAGCGTGTGTCCGACCTCAATGTTTTCTTACAACCTTTGACACTCCTTTTAGAAGTTTTCTATAGCTGCAAGAAAGGAATCCAGGACAGTATAAAGCACATACCCTGATTCGAGGCAGCATTGCCACCTGGAGCGCGGTTGACTCGTCGTCGATAACGTTGAGATGTGGTCAATAAACGGTTGGCCACGGCGTTTGGGTCGCTTAATCAGATCCCAAACAGGTTTTGGACAGTTGGCTTCCACTTTCTTCGTCGATTTCTTTCCGCAGTCGATGAGTGTTTGTTGGCCACGGAGATGAGAGCGAAATGTAAGATGGAGGCAAGACACGAGGTAGCCGCAAGGCATCTGTCATCACGTAGTCTCGTGCCAGGATCGTCCACGCGTGGACAATTGAGCCCATGTCATCACGGGCCTTCGCACAAACCTTAAATATAAAAGGCAGGTTCTGATAACCCGCTCGTAAACGAAGTGTTTGTTGTCTCCTACTCACCCTCATCGAGATGGCTGATGATCGCAGACACACCGTCAAAGAGTCCAAAGGACTTCGCAATCGACTGAAGAAGGTCTTCGGACTTGGATCGCAGAGTACGCCTCCAAGCCGCTCGAATTCGCCTTCAACCGTTGTCGCTCCGCCAGTCGTTAGTAAGTTACCGCCCTCCGTCCGTTCCTTTTCCCCTACCAGTTACTGTGCCTCCACCTGCTTCCTTCCTTCCCCCTGTTGCTTCATCTCCACATATCGCTGAGCCTTCAGTTGCTCCTGTGCCTCCAGCTGCTCCCGCACCTGCTGTGACAATGGACCCAGACGAAGCAGCAAAACTCCGAGCCAAATATACCCGCTTTCGCATTCTTGTTATCGGGAGGGCGAATGCTGGAAAAACGACGCTACTAAAGCGGGTGTGCAACACTACTGAGGAGCCATCCATCTACGAGGAGGGAAAAAACCTGGTGAGCTATCTGCTCATCATGATATCCCACTCTCATCATCTCTTCATCATCAGCTTGATCCGACCTCGAAGGTACCCAATCAGCGGTTTCTGCACCTTCCTGAGAGTAGATGACTGATTTCGACACTGTAGCGGGGGATCCACGATGTTCGTCGTTCGTTCACTTTCAAGAGCAGCCCAGGTTATGTCTTCCACGATTCTCCTGGATTCGAGGCTGGCGGCGAAGAGGAACTTAAGGCTGTGATGACTTTCATTCAAGAGAGATCGAAGGCCAATGAAGTTGACGATCAAATCCATGTCATCTGGTACGTTTTATCACCTGCCTTGACATGGCTCAAATTATAAATGCACTTAGGTTCTGCTTTGATCCGGATGTATCGCGCCCTTTGTTGCCATTAGAAAAGAAGTTCTTCAACGAGGATCGCGCCTGGAATGGTAAGCTCATCTGGGTCCTCTAAACGGTTGTCGGAAACTGAGAAAAATAGTTCCGGTTGTGGCGATCTTCATGAAATTTGACGATCTCATTACACAAGTCTTTGACAGGACAAAAGACAAAGAGGAGAATAACAAGAACGCTTTGGATACCTTGGAGAAGAAATTCCAGCAGCCGCTCAGCAGCTACAAATCCCCCCCTCGCGCTTACATGCGCTTTGAAGGTAGACCATTTGTTATTCAGCAGCCAGTCATGGGACTGATGCCATATCCAGCTATTCACAAGGATGAAGGTAATCATCAGGAACAGGTCGGGGAGCTAATCAAACAGACGGCAGCATCAATCGACAACCTCGCACTGAAAATGCTGTTTGTCACTGTCCAACAGAATAACTTGGAGGTTTGTATCGAATGTGCAGTGAACGAGTAGGTTATCCGGCCCTTGAACCTTGCTGCCACTTATCCTCTACTTCAGGTATATCTTTAAGCACACGGATGATATAGTAAGATTCCCTGGAAATGCTAGATATGTCACTACTCAAAAGAATGAAGTGGGGTTTGATTTACAAAGCTGCGAGTTGGTTTAGCCATTGCTATATGATGGTACGTACTAATATTAAATGTTGTTCCCAAACCCGAGACTAAAGCTGAGAAGAATCATGTGAGGAATATCCTTGTGTATTAGGAATTGAACAGGGCGGTGACGGATTATAGGATGTAAGTAACATGACCCTTTTATGAAAAGCGACATTGATGATTATATTTAGTATGTAAGTGCGATAATGAGAGGGTTAGACAATTTACCTGATGAGCAAGTACAAAGGGAAACAAGGTAAGAATGGGATCAATAGAAGAGTGATGTCTGAATATTTCGTACAGGAGGTGATTAACAGATAATAAGGTGGATTATCAGCCCTGCTGACATTGCCTGCATCAAATCCCATTCAGAGAGTGAGTCGTGAGCCCCTCCTGTGCTCAATTTCGATTGCTGACAATGCCTGCATCAAATCCCATCCAGGGAGTGAGTTGTGAGCACCTCCTGTGCTTGATTTTGATTGCTGACAATGCCTGCATCAAATCCCATCCAGATGGTGAGTTGCGAGCGTCTCCTGTGCTTGATTTTGATTGCTGACATTGCCTGCATCAAATCCCATCCAGAGAGTGAGTCGTGAGCGCCTTCTGTGCTCGATTTTGATTGCTGACATTGCCTGCATCAAATCCCATCCAGGAAGTGAGTCGCGAGCACCTCCTGGGCTTGATTTTGATTGCTGACAATGCCTGCATCAAATCCCATCCAGGGAGTGAGTTGTGAGCGTCTCCTGTGCTCGATTTCGATTGCTGACAATGCCTGCATCAAATCCCATCCAGCTAGTGAGTTGTGAGCACCTCCTGTGCTTGATTTCGATTGCTGACATTGCCTGCATCAAATCCCATCCAGATAGTGAGTTGTGAGCACCTTCTGTGCTTGATTTCGATTGCTGACATTGCCTGCATCAAATCCCATCCAGGGAGTGAGTCATCAGCATCTCCTGTGCTCGATTTCGATTGCTGACATTGCCTGCATCAAATCCCATCCAGATAGTGAGTTGTGAGCACCTTCTGTGCTCGATTTCGATTGCTGACAATGCCTGCATCAAATCCCATCCAGGCAGTGAGTTGTGAGCGTCTCCTGTGCTCGATTTCGATTGCTGACATTGCCTGCATCAAATCCCATCCAGATAGTGAGTTGTGAGCGCCTTCTGTGCTCAATTTCGATTGCTGACAATGCCTGCATCAAATCCCATCCAGGCAGTGAGTTGTGAGCGTCTCCTGTGCTCAATTTCGATTGCTGACATTGCCTGCATCAAATCCCATCCAGGGAGTGAGTCATCAGCATCTCCTGTGCTCAATTTCGATTGCTGACACTGCCTGCATCAAATCCCATCCAGGGAGTGAGTCACAAGCGTCTTCTGTGCTTGATTTCAATTGCTGACATTGCCTGCATCAAATCCCATCCAGGGAGTGAGTCACGAGCACCTTCTGTGCTTGATTTTGATTGCTGACATTGCCTGCATCAAATCCCATCCAGAGAGTGAGTCGTGAGCACCTTCTGTGCTTGATTTTGATTGCTGACTTTGCCTACATCAAATCCCATCCAGAGAGTGAGTCGTGAGCACCTTCTGTGCTCGATTTCGATTGCTGACTTTGCCTGCATCAAATCCCATCCAGCTAGTGAGTCGTGAGCACCTTCTGTGCTCGATTTCAATTGCTGACATTGCCTGCATCAAATCCCATCCAGGTAGTGAGTTGTGAGCGTCTCCTGTGCTCGATTTCGATTGCTGACAATGCCTGCATCAAATCCCATCCAGGGAGTGAGTTGTGAGCATCTCCTGTGCTTGATTTCGATTGCTGACATTGCCTGCATCAAATCCCATCCAGGGAGTGAGTCATCAGCATCTCCTGTGCTTGATTTCAATTGCTGACAATGCCTGCATCAAATCCCATCCAGGGAGTGAGTCACAAGCGTCTTCTGTGCTTGATTTTGATTGCTGACATTGCCTGCATCAAATCCCATCCAGGGAGTGAGTCACGAGCACCTTCTGTGCTCGATTTTGATTGCTGACATTGCCTGCATCAAATCCCATCCAGATAGTGAGTCACGAGCACCTTCTGTGCTTGATTTCGATTGCTGACATTGCCTGCATCAAATCCCATCCAGGCAGTGAGTCGTGAGCGTCTCCTGTGCTCAATTTCTGTGCTCAATTTCAATTGCTGACATTGCCTGCATCAAATCCCATCCAGGCAGTGAGTTGTGAGTGCCTCCTGTGCTCAATCTTCAAAACTGACATATTACTCCATGTATCATCTAGTTTGTAAGTACTTTAGTCCATCACTTTCTTCCTATTCTTTCAACAGACCTGCATTTCATAGGCAGATGGTGTTGAAGACCTTGTTCATGCCCAATTCAATGTACAATTATGTTACCTTTTTACTTCTCCCTGCTCATTGATTCCAATTTCTATAGGTACCATCTTTGAATGCTCTTATAGGTTTGATCTCTGCTGTCTTTCTTTGTGTGATTATTTTTTTTTATCGCAATTCATCCAGCTATTCTCATCTGTCTGGAACATTCCTTTTGGCTTACTCGGCCTGGCTCCAGTCCCACTGAAGGGTTTATTAAAGCCTTGGACACCTATATCAAAGAAAAGCATGCACTTCTTGATCAAAGGTTGGATGACTACTTGAAATCAACGCAGAGGGCCGACTGGTTCACAACAAAATATAACCCTTCTCCTTATGAGTGCATAGAATTTCAGAAGATAATTTTTGACAATCTCCTTTGTAAGGCCAGTTGTTATCTTCATTACCCTTGTGTTGCTGATACAATATTTTCAGCCCATCATAAACCCCCAGTTTGATATTTAAATATGCAGACTGGCTGTGTGGGTTGCACAATCCACATAGAATAACAAAATGTTGAAATTCTATACAACTACCACCAATGTCAACTTTATTACACTCCTCCTTTCCAGATCTATCCGTTGGCAGCTTATTTCCTTATCATACTTAATATCATAGCTTCCTTTTACTAAACTGTAATTTAAAATCTCCTGATGCCCTTAGTCTGTCTCTCACAAATACCACTAGTATTGCCTCTTGCAGGAGTGTGTGCAATGGCATGTAAAAATGTAATACCTTAGCCTAGCTGGTAATCTACAGGGTGCCCAGAAGCAGATGACTTTTCGTCAACTGCTCCAGGGGGCTAAGGTCAATGGAGTGGGCAGATGAACCCATTCCACTGATCCTCCTCTACCAGGTTGGTTTTGGGTGAGTGCCAGATGGGAAATGAGATATGGTGGTAGCATAGAAGTGGGTGGGTGGGGAAAAGAAAATGTCCTGAGAAGAGGCATATGAAGATGAGTCAAGGGAACATATGTGGATTAAGGTAGTGATAATATGTATAAGTAGGTAAAAGAGTAAACACATTGTGACAGCGCTGTCCCCAAGAAGGCACACCCACATGACAGGTCACTTGGGTGTTTCCATTCAAGGCATGCTGATTGGTGCGACATGAGTCTGACCAAAGAAACAACAAACACAAAACACACACACAAGTGGAGCAAGCCTCAATGACCGAGCGACGCAATCCACACAAAATTAGTGTCAAAGACACTAATAAATCCTGACTGTGATGGTGGGTATGCAATTTATTTGAATCTTGACAATGCAAGGGTTTAGTTTGCCACCTCGCAGTTCATTTATTGTGGTAAGGAGGTATTCACAATTAATTCTAAGATTTGTGAGATCTTAGAAATGTTCTCCCGAAGATGTACAATTTTTATGCAAGGTTTTTATTTGAATAAAATTTATAATCTCATTGTATTGCTTGAAGATATAAGGATATCCTGCAATTTTTAGATCATAGACAATCTTCTTATATGCTCTGGGGTCTGTTTCAACTGATCACAAGGCCTGTTTCAGCTGTCCAATACAACAATTAAACCAAATAAGTGCTAGAGCTTGATATCTGTACATTCTGATTGCAAAATCTCATTTTATTTTGTTCTGATCTCTCACAATGAAGCCAAACATCTCTGTCTATTCGTTCTTGCACTGGGGCTTTACCCAGTTGACTAACAATAGAGCAAAGAAGGTTCCTTGCTTTTATTCTACAAATCTTCAAACTTATATACTGTACATACTGTTTGTCTCAATCTTTACAATAAAATATAATCTACCATTCCCAATTCATTTAAACTAGTGCAGTCACGTGCTTCGCATGCTCCTTTCTAAGCACCTGATTTATGAGAGAAATTGACAGTGTGAAATTACAATAATAATACATGTCTTTTACTGTAGGTTCATGGAATGTTGCATTTTACACATATAGTTCATTTGAAAAATGTTATGTTAGACCCATAACTGATAATTTGCGGCCTTGTTACAAAATAAGTGTTCAGTTCATGACCCCATCCTTACCTGTCGGAGAGCTCATCACAGTTTATTACATGGTACAAATGCATAAGTGTTCACATGATCCAGCCTTACACCGGGGGCAAAACCTAAGGCACTTGAAACCAAGTGCCTTAGACGCATGTGAAGCACACTTAGTCACGCATGCAGATTAGTTTAAATGCCAGAGCCAACGTGCTTTATTGGTGTAATGGGGACAATACTTCCTTATCTGTTGATCTTATCGTATCATCACGTACTCTCATTTTACTCATCCTTATCTTTTAGATTACTCAGCTTTTCTCAGATAGGGAATGGTTTGCAAACCCGCACTGGTTGAGGTCACGGGCGGGTACGGGTATAGGTACGGGTTGGGACGTGACGCAGGTGTGACAGGTGTGATGTGTCAATCGTGAACGTGTCGCCCCACCACCACTTTCACTCACCACCACTAATCCCCTGCGAAACACAGCAAACACGAGAACGACAAGTCAAAAAAACATGATGGAACATGAGGGGGGGATAGATACAGCCAGAGAGTGGGCATACAAGGTGCGCCCACTGTTGGAAAACGAGGCAGGGATGCAAGGACGGAGGGGCAAACGAGTGATATTGGTGGTGGTACAGGTTCAAGAAGCGTATATAGAAAGAAAGATTGGGGGCGACAAAGAAGCCCCCAACGTATTTACATGAACAAACAATGGGTGGCGCGCACTGAGTTGACTGCACAACAGAAAATGTCAACACACCCCCTCAATGAGGTGCGCAACAAGAAAAAACAAAAGCTATAAAAATAACAAACAAAGGGATAAAACACCCCATAAGAAAGTGACCATGATAAGAGCAAAAGCAATAACATAAAAGGAATAAACAATAAAATTATAAACACCCCCTGCGAAGAATAATGAAACACAAAATAAAACAATGATATACGATGAACAAGAAAATAAAGACAAGTAAAATAATTATGGTGGGTTACGAACAACAGGTGTACCAGGGAGTTGATCAGGGCCTTGACCATCCATGCCACCCCCTCGCGAAAAACAGTGGTTGTGATCATGAGAGGTGAGGTGACAATTGGAACAACGAACACCAAGGGGGTTCTTGGCATGCTTGTGGATATTAGTTGGAGTGGAAACAAGAGCAGATTGTTGATGAGCAGGCATAGAAGCCGGAAGACAACGATGAGTTTCAAGATGAGAACTTTCAAGACGGTTGCATTCGATGGAGATACGTGTGATGACAATGTTGAGAAGGGTATCAGGAGGGGGAGGAGGGTCAAGATTGGCAGAACGATCGAGATGGTCCTGGGCACATTGGGTGAGTAACTGCTTGAAATTCGGCCAGACTCCATCCAATGGAAGATTCCGGATGAGGAGGTGGACCATCTCGCCTTCTTCAAAGGCAACTCCCATGGTGATAAAACGAGATCGGGCAATCTTGAATTCGCCAATATATTTATCAAGACCTGTAAAATCCTCCAACTTCACGTCGGAGATATGGGCGCGGAGGTCAAATTGGGCC
>Ga0307517_10006504_pt1 | contig 17286 bp, 6 predicted proteins | sample 23_EM_MG_FD_194515 | JGI IMG/M metagenome (GOLD analysis project Ga0307517, IMG submission 194515) | Populus trichocarpa ectomycorrhiza microbial communities from riparian zone in the Pacific Northwest, United States - 23_EM | ecosystem: Host-associated > Plants > Roots > Unclassified | place...
AATTGTGTCACTGAGGTTGATTTGTCGACTTGACATAAAAAAACATAAACTTGGAGGGTTTTTTTTCCTAATATTCCAGACACTGAAAATGAAATAAAATTTGGAGAAATTCTTCCAACCTGCTAAATTTTTTTTTGAACCACAAATGAATTTTCTTTTTAGTTTCAAAATAATTCCAATGTATTTAAGTGAGCTATAACCTAGCCCCTATAATTTGTCAAAATTAATTAATTAATATTTGAAGTTTTAAAAAATAATTAAATACTTTATCCACTAATATTGACCATTTACAATTTAGTGGTTTTTTATTAGAAAAAAATACCTTCTATCCTAGCTAAAATTTCCATTACACATGTTTTTCTTTTCATTCTTCTATTTTTCATAATAAATAAATAAATTAGTTAAGAATAGCTTATAACTAGATTATAAACGTAAAATATATAAATTAAGGGTTAGTTTAACCTAGTGATTAAGACAAACATATCATATAATAAGGTAGGAATGTATAATTTACTGTTCAAGTAGTGGACCCTACCAATAATTAAGGTCTGACCTTAGTTATTACTATGAGATAGATTTAGGGGTGTTTGAAAGTGAGTTTTAATCTACTTTTCTTTAAATTCTAGTTTTTTTTAATAATTTTTTTAGTATTTTTAAATATATATTAATATTAAAATAAAATTTAAAAAATAAAAAATAATATTATTATTTTAATATTTCAATAATGTTCTCAAACATGCTCTGCCTATTGGCTTGCTTTTAACATGTTTTCCCATAAAGAACCCACGTTTCAATGACAAAGAGAGGGAGAGAGTTGGCTTCTAACTAACCTTTGAAAATACACAGACCAAAATACCCTCACCATCTACAATTCTCATCAGATGTTTTTGCTAAAGCTAGTCGTCTCCATCAAGCGTGCTTCGTGCTCCTCTCCGAATTTGACCTTAATGTTGTATCGGTGTATTTATGACGTATTAATAATAGTATACACGATAAGCTAATTTGAAATTATAAAATTATTACATTTTTTTTTGTTAGTTGTTTTATTACCGAAAACACTTTTAACAATAGTTTTAATCAAATTTACTTTTTTAATTAACAACTATTTTAAAAATAGTTCTAACCAAACACTATAAAATCAAATTAGTAATAATTAAAAATAATATTTTTAAAATTTATTTTTTAAAACTACATATATAAAAGCTATCATAATATCAATCAGAATATAAATATAGATTTTTAAAACCAATATTTATCAATCTATTTCCATCCAAATAAGGGATGATCCAAAAAATTAGGAGCACTGAGGCTTAGGAAAGGTCCAATAAACTTGAAATATTTATCAATGTATTTATAATTTTGTACAATCATTATAGAAAAAAAAAAAACCCAACATTTTTTTTCTGTACAAAAACAAAAGATAGTCAAAAAGATTATAAATACAAAAATATTCCATGGCAGCGTAGCAAATAAGCAATCTACTACATATCTCCTTCACTTATCCACATATGACTTGTGTCTACACTACAGTGGGCCGCAGGCTCTGGTTTTGGAAAAATTACAAGCCAGCTCCCAACTATGCATATAATTTTCAATTAAGTCTTTCAACTTCAATATTAAACAATATTATTCTAATACTATCATATTTTAATTCACATTATCCCCTTTTTAAAAAAAAATTAACAAGATTTATTTTCTTATGTAAGTTGTTATGCATTCGTGCTTACAAATATCACCTACAAAACCTATAAAATTACGTGTACACATTTAGAAAGTATTGGAAACACGGGCTAATTTGTGTTTTTAAAAATTCAAAATTTATTTTTTTTGTGAAAAATTAATTTTTGTTTTGTATGTTTTGGATTGTTTTGTTACACTGATCTCAAAAATAATTTTTAAAAAATAAAAAAATATCATTTTGATCCATTTCGGCATGAAAAACACTTTGAAAAACAACCACAACCACACTCTCAATCCCTTAATATTGCTTACAAATTATTTTTTGTAAAATACACTTACCATCATCATTTGATTTGGGAACAAAATAATGCTTTAATCTCTTTATATTATACTATCTTGGCTTCCAACTTAAGAGAGATGGTGACAATTATTTTCTTAAATATATCAATATGGTTTGAATGACTCACAAAAGATACTAGGTTAAAAATTTAATTTTTATATACAAAATACCATGAGAAATGTGATATTTAAAACCAAATAAATATTTGCATGTGAAAAAATGCATACAAATCTCTAATTTTATTAATGATTTTGATGGGTGAAGCAAATTGAGGGTTGAATTGCATAAATTCGAAACTAAAGAACTTAGTCGAAATACTTTATAGAGTTAGAGGACTTTGGGCAAGTTTGTGCTTTTCTTCGTGCGTTTGCAACAGAATATGAGGAGAACGAACCAAAGGGCCAGCCAGAGGGGGTGGGTCCCGCCTTCATTACTCGTAAATAATTTGCATAGCCAAATCTGTGTGCACTGTGCAACAGAGAAATTCCCCTTTCCCCTCGTTTTATAAAAAGGCTTGCTCGTAAATCAATCAAAAAAACTTACTCCTCTTTTTCTCTCTGTGGTTTTTCCTCGAACAGATAAGGTACCCTTTTAAGATCCATCTCTCTCTCTCTCTCATGTTAGATTTTGGTTTCTCGCTTTCATCGATTTAGGCATTTTGATTTCTGGGTTTTGAGCTGGTATTTTGTTCTTGTCATCATTCAGATTTTTTTGTGTGTGGTTTCACGTTTTAAAGTTTGGATCTTTTTTGGGCTTTTAGTTATTGCGGTGGAACCCTTTATTTTCGTTTCATTCCTGGATGATTTTTCACTCGAATATAAAAGATTGCGATCTAGTTTTAAAAAATTTGTTCTTTTAACTTGAAAGCAATGGATATCCAATTTTTCAATTAGTGAATGACTCTAGAGAATCACGTCTTCTTGATGTTTTTGGAGGGTCCTTTTGTGGTTAGAGCAAATCCTTAGTGTATTTAACTGGGTATTTGTCTTCTTTTTTCTTTCCTGATTGATTGGTTAGTAGTTTTGTGTGCGATTTTGATTTCTGTTGTTACGGTGAGTAGATTATGTTGATACACGTGATCTTTGTGAAAATCTAAAGGGATTTGATGGCTGATTAGTGCTGTTCTTTTTCTATGACAGGAGCTATGATTCGGCTATTTAAAGTGAAGGAAAAGCAGAGAGAACTTGCTGAAAATGCTAATGGTGGCGTGCCGATCAAGAAGCAAAGTGCTGGAGAATTGCGTCTTCATAAAGGTTTGCCCCTTGTAGTTAGTAATTGCACGGTTTTATTTTGTTCTGTTTTAATTACTCTCGTTTAAGTTTTTGACGATGAATACGTGCCTTATTGTAGTGTTTACATGTTAGTTCTTAAAAATGTTTCTCAACCCAAGTTAGCAATCTCATAATAATTTTTTGTAACTTTGATGTACAAGGAGAGGAAGATTAATTAGTTGGATGATCTCTCTTGGATGAAAAGATTTTTGTTTCTCTTCTTGGGCTAAGAAAGAGGTGTGTGTTGAGTTGAAAGTTGCAAGTTCTGTTGTAATGTTTCAAGCAACTCATTGGCTCAAAGAAACCCGCACACATAGCATATTATTTGATCTTGCGTTCAATCTTCTTGCACCTCCCACTGGACCCTTTTACTTGATGTGATATCAAGTAACTGGGATAGATCAACAACAGATTTCTGCAGATCAAACTACACATGAATTTGTTTTAGTAACAAACTTGATCCTGAACCAGTTTATAAAACAAACTTTTCTTATTTAAGTTGGTTCTAGTTGTCCGCTTCAAGGAACACTATATAAAATAGATAATCTTGGAAGTTGAGATCATTTCTTATGTGGTGTTATCTTATTGACATTCTCACTCATTTCCTACATTACATCGCATGTTGCAGATATTTCTGAGCTGAACTTACCTAAATCATGCACCATGACGTTCCCCAATGGCAAGGATGACCTTATGAGCTTTGAGGTTTCTATCCGGCCAGATGAAGGATATTATTTGTAATGAACTTTCTCTAAAGTTTAGTCTCTGTATTTCATTAGTTTCTTTGTTATATGATCTGAAAAACTGTATCATTTCTTTTCTAGAAATGATTATTTTACTTAATACTCTCATTCGTGTTTGAAGAGGTGGAACGTTTTTGTTCTCTTTCCAAGTTTCCCCAATCTACCCACACGAAGCACCAAAAGTTAAATGCAAAACCAAGGTATTTTATTAAGACATTGCTTTTCTAAATTAAGTAATGTTTTAATGGATTAAGATGGTCTTTATACATTGTTTGTTCAACTTGCAGGTCTACCATCCAAACATCGACTTGGAAGGAAATGTCTGTCTCAATATCTTGCGAGAAGATTGGAAACCTGTCCTCAATATAAACACCATCATTTATGGATTATATCATCTCTTCACGGTATTATTTTGTGTGTTCAACTATCAAGTTCATCCCTGTGATTTTGTTGGCATTCGGTATCTCTGACCTCTTTACATCTATTCAGTTTACTTCATTTAATATTGTGCTTTCAGGAACCAAATTACGAGGATCCCCTTAATCATGATGCTGCAGCAGTGTTGAGGGACAACCCAAAGATGTTTGAATCTAATGTGAGAAGGGCTATGACTGGCGGGTATGTGGGGCAATCCTTCTTTCCACGGTGTATTTAGGTTCTATGTGGTGGTACATAGTGCCAATTCAAATGTGTTATCAATGCTTGAATGCCCGTGGTTGTAAAATTTATTTTCAAATTACGTTGTCATCCTTTTTGATTCTCTGGGTGGAGCTGGGGGCCTTAGTTCCTAGGATTACCATGCAACTGAAAACACAAACATAATCTGTATGCTATTGTAACTCTTGGATGCAATTTGTATGTCGACTTGTTATATTATTTATTTCAATGTGGAGTGAGGTTAGACAAGAATTTGCGCATGGCTTAGGGAATTAACGTTCTGTCTCGGTCTCCATGCGCGCGCTCAAGCGTGAATTATCGGACCTCTCATTGTATTATTTCACTGTCATATCTGGTTATGGAAATACTTCTCGTCCGTTCATATCTGGTAATCTTTGTAAAATCCAATCGAAGGTGGCTTCCTTGGATTATTTAAGGAGATGTTTGGACTTGCTTTACCTGTCGTTGATGCAGTCTTAAATGCACTTGCGTGGGTTTGGAGGACCACATATTTGCACTTTGCTGGAAGCTCAGGTCAATCTCATTGGCTCCTTTGGAATCATTATGTAACCATCAACTTCGGGTTCCTGCACACCTAATTAGATAGCTTTACCTGTCTCTTTTCCCATGTGTCGTGGCTAATCAACAATCTGACGCCTCAATTTGGACGTTAGCAATTCAAAAAACACAGATGGATGATCAAGTTGTTCAAGTGTTCATCAGCAACGTAGAACAGCCTTGATGATCTGGGGTGGTGCATGCGAGTGCACCAAACTCATTCTAATGTATCATTTCTTCCGTTTCCTAACAGAGGAGTAATACTTTGGTGAATGGTGTATATTGTACCTAAATAGATAGCATCAAATCACACAAACCATTGAGAACACAAGCTTAGTTATGAAAAGCAGTTCTCATTAATAATAATAATAATAATAATAAAAAACCCCATCCATCTTTCACTATGGAGCAAGGCTCAGTGCACTGTAGAAGATTATTACTGATGATTTTGCCCTCTACACTTGTAAGGAAAGGGCTGGGCTTGGGAGCCAAAATAATCTTTTTATGGGTTCAATTGGCATTACTAGTTTGTTTACGGATAAATTGATATCTTCATATTTTTATTGAACAGTTAAATTATTAATCTACCTTTTAAAAACAAAAAATACAACCTGGGGGCAAGGGGTTATTTTGTTTTTTTTTTTAATTTTATTAACATTGTAGTTACTTAAATACCCTTGCATTTTTGTTTTTCTTTTACTTAGGTCCAGGGGTGTTTTTGTCATTTCCATCTAGCTTTTCTGTAATTGTCAATTCGAGTTAAGGCAATTAGATCTTTTGACATGTAAAATATATTTTAAAAAAAAATTATTGGCGAGTGCGGTGGGAGGAACTCGTGCCCTTTTGGCCAGCGCGTGCGGGCTCCTTCCCAGTCAAATACCATCTTTCGTGGCAGCGTTTGAAGCAGTGCATCGAGATCTTTTAGGAAGTGGTATGCATGACGACGACAAACGAATGGAGCCCTATAGACTTTTTTTCTCCTCCTCCCCCTTCTCTCTCTCCTCTCTTTGACAAAGTACACAAGCTTCCTTTCATTTGTTTTGTAAATACAATGTGGTCCTTATTCTTTTAACTTTCATCTATTTTGTTTTTTTTTTAATTTTTGTAGGTTAATTTTCGTTTCCAATTTTTTCCAAATCATTTAGTTTTCATTTTAAATTTGGACTTCATTCATTTGCTTTTTATCTATTTTTTTTAAATCTTTTGTAGGTTAGTTTTTTTTCCAATTTCATCCATAATAATTTAATTTCATTTATTTTTATCTTAAATTTAGTCTTTATTTTTTTAATTGTTATTTATTTTATTTTTAGTATTTTTCTAATTCTATTTTGTTTTCAATTTCATCCCTCAACATTAAAAATTACAATTTAATCTGAACCTAATAAATGTCACCTCGACCCGCCCCGAACGAGTTGGTGTTTTTCAGATGATTACCTTACCCAATGGGTGAGTAATAAATAAGGTATAAATATTATTAAAACATACTCAAAATCCACTTGATCCTAAGCCAAAAATATATATTTATATTATACAAATATATTGGAGAGCATCTTGATTTTTTTTAATACAATGTGATATATATACATTTTGATATTGATATAAAACACACACACACACTATTTTATATTTTAATAATTTAACATACACGCACATGCTTCAAATTTAAATATTAGTTAATTTATGGATATTTATATTTTTTATCATGTGGGTAACGGGTAGGGTATAAATATTAAAAAATCAGACACATAGATACTCATTGTCATCCATACTCAACATTTTATTTCGATTTATTTTTGGTCAACTTTTATCTGCTTTCTTTTTATTGCTCTTTCTTTTGTTTTGGTTCTTTTTTGTATTGCTTTTTTTTTTCTTTCAAATTTCATCCCTTAATGTTTTATGATTGAGAATTTTATTTCATTATTTTTTTGGATTTACCTTCAATGGGGTTTAAATATTAACAAGGATTGACTTCAATCTTTTTTTAGGTTCTTTATGAAAAAAAAAATCTCATCTTTCAATATTTGATTTATTAAAAATTAATCTTCATGTTTTTTTTTCGATTCCCTTATATTTGATTATCTTAATCATATGCTCATAGTCATATGATTAATAGGTTGACATAACTTTAAGTCGTGAATTTTAAGTATTAACTTAGATAGATTCAAGATTTTCTTTACTCGATATTTTTTTTCATTTTTTAATTTCTATATCAAAACTATGCTAGTTTATTGACTCGAATAAAATCAATGACCCAGTTATCGGTTTTTCTTTTTTTAACTTGCTAATTTTTTCATTTTTTAATTCCAAGATCAAAACTATGCTAGTTTATTGACTCGAATAAAGTCAATGACCCAGTTCGGTTTTTTTTTTTTCGTTAAGAATGCTTGCGTTGCCTTGGCTTTCCTTATTTACAATGGAAAAAACAATTGGCGCCACGGGACACCCATCTAGTTGGAGCTCAAAAAAGGTCAATCATCAAGAAAATTGGTCATACAACTACCAGCACCCAGCCACCTACGTGCTGCAGTCAAAAGCCATGTCGATACGCTTCAAGTGAAGTGCACAGAATTATGAATCCTCGAAAAAAACGCTTCATGAAAAAATGTTGCATGGTGGAAATTCTGAAAAGGCTTCTTACATGATCTCTAATGCTTTTGAACCCGCCATTCTTGCATTTTCACGGTCTTGCCTAAAATATCTATACAATGGAGTGTAAAACAAGCAACACAAACCAAATGGAATTGCCATCATCGAAAGAAGCCCTTTAGACAGTGCAGAAGCTTCTCGTACAGAACCTTTAATTGGATCAACAGACTTTGAATCATAACCAAACATCTGCTCTGAAAGGATTCCGACCAATGGAGCCGCAAAAGAAGAGAACGATCCTTCAAAAGCACGATCATATGCATAAATCATAGTCCGGTGTTTTACAGGCACCACCTCAGCGAATATTGGGGCATTGACAGCAGTACCATTCCAGCTGATTGTTAGGCCCATCATGAAAAGGGTAACAGCAAAGGTGGAATAGCTGCTTACTGATTGTGGAATCACTTTGAGAAGAAACCAAGAGAATGGGATGCCCATGAAGGCACTGAACTGGGCACACATGATACGGCCAGAGTGAGGGTAAATATGTGACATTCGATCAGCTATTATGCCACCAAGGAGGGACCCCAATGAACACCCAACAGCAAAGAAACTTAGGAGAGCTGCTGTTTTGTTATGATTAAAACCTGAAAGTTGAGACCATGGCATTATAATGAGACAATGGGAAACAGCCAATCTGTTATTATTGAATGTTCTGGAGTAATTATCCTATTGCAATAGATTCCCTACACCATTTCAAAACTACATGAAAGGAGGGGCGACAATATAGTGATAGCAATTGGCTCCCTCATTGCATAACGAAACAGGTGAATTTCATCATGGCACTCAATTTTGATGAATGATGCAATGGTAGCATATCATCAGCAATTTCAATGTATTTCTGATGAAAATACAGTTTGGAGTGAAATAAAATTGGAATGTACTTACCAATCAGTTCAAACCACATGGTAAAAAACACCATTGCAGTCCATGGCAGGGAACCAACAATGCCCTGCAGGACAATTATCTGAAATGTTTTCACTTTCATAACGGCTTTTGTTGCTGTCCAGGACTCTGTCCAAATTGATAATTCATAAGAATTTCCCTTTTCTACCAGTTCATCTCTGCAGCAAAAAGAAGCTGAATTACCAAACCAAAAGAATCAGAGACATTGACTTCCCCATCACCTATTTACACAGAAAATTGAAAGAAGGTTCAATTACAACAGGCTGTACTTTTATTTTTAAGTTGAAATGAAATTTTGATTAAATGTAAATTACGATAAGCAAAGCAGGTGAAGAAACTAAATAGTCTCAAGAAAGTGATAGGCACCTTTCAAAATTCTCACTGGTGTCACGGTTGACACCAATTGTTTTCCTTGGATCAACCACAAATAAGAAAACAAGTAACCCTATTAGTAAACTCAATGATGCCATCATGATGAAGGCAAAACGCCATCCTTGTACACCCCAATACTGCTGACCAGCCATAACTGTTGCCAGAACACCACCACCTATACCACCCAAGTTACCAATAAAGCTTAGCAATCCAAATCCAGTACCCCTCACACCATCCTGATAGCTATCAGCAATGAAAGATTGCAATGCTGGTATTACAATTGCCAGTCCAAAGCCATTTACTGCTCTCCAGAATGCAGCTTGCGAGAAATGCTGGCTTGCACCCACCGCAGCAGTTGATAAGGCCCAACACAAAGTTCCCATTGCAAGAACCGTGGGACGGGCATGGTTTATAACTAAAATACCTGCCAATGGTGATGACAGTCCCTGCACAAAGTTCCTTATGAAAGTAAGATACCCCAGATCAGATGGTCCAGCATTAAAAGCTTCACTAACTTCTTTATAAACAGCAGGAAGGAGATTTTCATCAGCGCGCTCCATTATAGCAGCCATGTTTATAAGAAAGATAGAAAGAGAAACCCCCAAAATCTTTCTTCCTCTGTGAAAAGCAAACATATTGCCAGAATACAAAAGATAGAATCAATACACTTGAGTAAAACTTTTCCAAAAGGACATTCGATTGACTATAAAAAATGACATTCTAAGGGGTTATGCTTCAGGCACAGGAAGATATTAGCATTAATATCTATGAGAACATGTACAATCGACAATCCATCAAATGATGTATAGTCACCCCAGAGATCATACTGAATCTAAGTTGAGTAACATGTGGGACTGGCAATGAACTCATTTACAATCTATAATTCTAACTTCTTTGACGAGTACTCATCTAATGGTATTGAATTCATTTAAAATCTACAATCTAAATGGTTTTGAAATTTGTAAACCACAGGACTGAGTTTACTAAATGATGGGCTCAACAATTATAAATAGAAACACATCTTCAATGCATCAACAGAAGATTTGAAATTTTCCTACAATCTCTACCTTCTGCAAGTACACCCAAAAAATGATACACAGCACGATGCTAAGGGTCAACCAAGGACAAGCAACCTAGTAATAACATGGAATGAATCCCAGTTTGCGAAGGAGTTGTGATTAACCTCAACGCCTAAATCAAAATCAGAAAGAGACAAGCAGGATGCATTCATAGTGAACAACAATTTCTCTACAACCACAAATGTTTGAGAAGCAGGTACACCAACAACGACAAGCGTCTTTAAATAAGCAATTCAAAACCTACCTGTCGGAAAATACTAGGGAAATTTGTTACTAACTGCTGGTTAGTAACAAATTAAACAAGGGATCAATATCAACAATTTACATACAAAATAGGCACCCCACTATCTAAGAACAGGACTGTTGAACTTCCACACTTTCCGAAGACCATTCACAAAACGGCAACCATATGTCTCAATATTGAATCTACATCACACTATCCATGAACAAAACCTATTTCATCAGAGAAGAATAACAAAACTAAGCCTTTGATGAAATTAACAAACAAAATTGCTACCATGCATCGTTTGACCAATCACCAGAGCTACTCTGCTCTATGATCTCTAAAGAGTCCTAACAAAACCCCATTAAATTCTTTCTAAATATCAAGAAAAAAGCAATAAATATAATCAACATTGACTATTAACAAAACAATCACTGAACCAGAAAACTAAAAAAACGAAACCAAAAAAAGCAAGATTAGATTTCTTGATGAAAACCAATCAGCAGTAGTATAAAAAAAAACTTACTTCATGGCATCAATAGTTCTGGGAATCAAAGACTTGAATGGCGCTCGAAGGGAAGAAGAACCAAATCTGTAAGGGGTCCGTTTAAGGCCCATCAATCAAGAAACCTCGATAGAGCCGTTGACTTCCTATAAAAGAGGAATAGTAATAAATCGTTAGCAACTATGGCGGATCTGGGACCCCAGTTAACAAACTTCCCTTTACTTTACAGTCTATAAGAGCCAGCTAAAGCCAATATTTATACTCGGGAAAAAAAATCAATAAGGTAAAAATGGAATATTCAAATCTTCTTCGAACAGATGACTCAAACATGTCACCAAATAAAAATATTACATAAAAACTGATGACACAGACTTGCCAACGTTTTATCGTACTGTTTGTTTTAAATATTGGAGGTTTTCTCTGTGTGTTGGAAAAGAGTAATGTTAATTTTTATTTTTCAAACAAAATCAAATCATGCATTATCGAATGGGTATTTCTTATATTAAGTAAGTGAATATCACTAATTAATAATCCAATAATTGATTGGTGACAATATTATGCAAAATTAGCTTTCGAGAAATTGTAAAAAAGAGAAAAATCAAATTAATTGGTACAATGTTTCTATCCATGCATGTAACATGTTTTTTTATTTAGTTAAGAATACTTTGTAGTAACGATGTCATATTATTACTACATATATGCATTGATGGGAGAGCTATTTAAACCTAGCGGTTTTTATAGACCATTGCTCATTCACATGCATGCATGCATGCAAAATCTTAATCTAAGAAACAAGAAATGTGTATATTTACTTTCATTGCTAGTGTAAAATGACTTCTTACTTGTATGATTTCAAACCTTTTTTTTTATAGTTGAAAAATAAGTTGAAAACTAAAAACATATTGTCCTAAAAAGTGTAACCTGATTTTTCAACCTCCTCTTTAATGATCGGAAACTGGGATCGTAAATGATGTATCATTTGTTTTTTATTTTTCTTAAAAAAATAATGAATGGCCAGCCAAAAAAAATTCAAACAAGCCTTGTCGTGTCAATCCAGGCTTCTAGGCACACAGGTGCCTAAACTCTTGGGTTGGCCAGGCTAGTTCTTTTTTTTTGTGTTTTTATTTGTGTTTTCTCTATTTTGCATGATTTTTTTTATTTAGATTTTACTGCATACTATTGTTTCTTTATTTTTAAAATTGTTTAGCTTTTTTTTTTCAAGTAGTTATTTCTTTTTAATTTTTTAACTTTATAATGCTTTAAAGAAATTATATTTATATTTGCATAATGTATTCATAATTTCAAGTTAAAAAACTAAAAATAGGGTTTTGGAATTCCAAAACTTGAAACCCAATTTACAAATCACTAGAAGTGACCGAAAAATATTGTAAAGAATGAGATGGCCCGTCGTCCGTGTAAAACAAACTAGAAGAAACAATGCTCCATAAAAAAAAATCAATCTAAGCGTGTATAGGCTATTAGGTCGCTGACCAGGTACACGGGCCTAGCCTACCCGCCTGACCTCCTTTGTGTTTTTTATTTTAATTAATACATTCTCTTTTTATTTATCTTTTTCCTTTGCATTATATTTTATTTAATATTTAATTAATACCCCTCTCTTTATAAAAATTATTTTTAGTTCACCTTAAATAGTAGTTATTTTTTTAATTTATAATCTTTCAAAGAGATTGTTGGAATTTATCTTTAAAAATAATATTAATATATTATTTTATTATATTCGAAATCAATTTAGAATTCAACCCGTGACATAGCATTGGAGATAAAAGTATAAAACTAGTAACTAAACTAATATAGACCAGAATGGCATCTATTATTTTCTGCCAGTGACAGGCCATGGGCTGAAAGAATAATAACCCCCAAGGCCTACGATGAAGTCACGGACCTACTTTCTGGAATCTCTTTACTATTCATGCCGATTGCCGAAGCTGGATCATATACAGCCCCCTTTTTTTTAATTAATTAATTTTATATATATATATATATATATATATATATATATTATTCCTATTAATTTAAGTCAAAATATTCCAATCCAGATCACGAGCCCACGGCAGTTGTGGGTAGCCATTTTTGTTTAGCTTCGTTGACATGATTGTTCTATCACGTGTCAAGAAATTACACGTGCAGTACAAGGAAGCAGACTTCTAGAGTATCTTTCTTATTCCTTAATTAAAAATATAGATTAGAGTCTATCTCAAATTACCGAGACACGTTTAAGTTCATGAATCCCTCTACAAGAGGGAAAGAGCTGTCATTGGACATCAAGGTCTGGTTCAATGAATTCAAGCCAATTGATCATCTGACATGGCAACCCAAAATTAATACTCCACCCCTCCCAATTTGTTTATCCTCTATGATTGTTTTATAAAAATTAAAAAAACATGATAAACATAATGTCAACCATCCAAAAACATAATAATTTCTTGTGTCCTTTTCAACTTTTTTTACAAAGTTTAATAAACATAATTTTAATAAATGATATAATTGAAAATTAAATATTTCATAGTATGTCTCATTGAAATAAAACTTGACTGATATGATAGGTTAACTCTGAATTTTAATAATTCAGGATCTTGACTAGGTTTTAAATGGTCTAAACTCGGGCTTCCAATTAGCCCGGTAAAATGCGAGTGACCTGATTTTTTTTTATATTTTTTAATAAATTCAAAAATTATGAAGTTAATTTATCAATAATTGGTCTCATATATTTTTTATATAGCCTATATCTTTATGAAATATTTCTACATGGAATAACTATATATTCACATTGGTTATTTCTTAATATTTTATGAGATATATATATACACATACACATAGAATATTTATTAACTGTTTTATGTGAGATAGTTATATATAGTTTATATTTATATAAAATAATTTTTAATTTTTTAATTATATATATTAAAATTAAAAAAAAATCAAATTAATCTGAATTAACTTGAAATAATCCATGTGATTTTAGACCCGGTACCTATGGAATGTATACACAAAAATTCTAAGACAAGAAAAAATAAAAATATGGACAAAAAAATGTTAATAAATTCTAAGTTTAGACTTTGATATCGAATTAAGGAAAAATGAATGCTGTAGTACAGTCACCACCACATGTCACTTCACAAGAAAGTGGAAATTACCTGGATTGGACAGAGCTCGTCTCCCCCACGTGGGCTTTAAAGTCCATTCAAGCCCACGTGGGGTATGGACCCCAATCTTTGTCGGATTCACCAAGAATCATAAATAAAAGCAATCCACAGTTTGCTAAGTGAAAATGTGGGAGTGTGGCCACCTCTCTGCCATGGAAACCACATGATCGATGATAAGTCTGCAATCTTGCATCATGGGTTGTTGAAAAAATAAGCAAATGTGGGGCCGGACATCTTATTCTTATAAAGCACTGACAACGGCTAAATTTGATATATCATACGATTGATTCCATTAAATTTTAATTGATACAGTTTTAACTGTGTATAAAAAGTAAGTTACTTTTCATTATAATTTGTTCTTGAATAGGCAATGTATAAGGATTTTTTTTTCTTACAGCTTCTCTTGAGATTAAAATTAGATTAAAATTCGTGAATAATTACTCTCACAAATTTATTTTGAAAAGCTAAATTTAATAAAGAACAGCAAATAAAAAAATTTGATATAGCTGAGATCATTTTCAAAATCAACGAAAAATCTTATAGAAAGCAAATAAAAAAATAAAAAAATTCAATCTCTAATTAAATAAATATTGAAAGATAAAAATGAAAAAACATGAGTTTAAAAAAAGAAAAAACAAGTAAACCTGAACGAATATCCTAAACTTGAGTTAATCTCTCAAACTCGCAACCCGTGAAATTTGAGATCCAGACCCAATTAAGAAGCTCCGTAAAAAAATATATTCAATTTTAAAAATTGTCTCAAATAAAACAAATAGAAATTAAAATAATGATAACAAAATATGACATATGAAGAAATTGGAGAATGAAATTGAAAAAAATTCTTATTTTATAAATTATTTTAAATAAAACAAATAGTAATAAAAAAAAAAAAACCAAATCTGAAGGCAAAACAAATGCAAGGGCTGCTTTGAAAATCTAGAGAGTCAACGTAGAAATTGAGGGGGGGAGAAAAAAAAGGTAAACAAAATAAAAGATCATCGATGTTAAACCAGAAATGATTATCTCACACGCGCTCCCTAGAAATGAAAGGGTTATCGAGACGATTCAAATGTCAATTGAAAGCCACCATTTAACCACTGTATGACCCCTCATGTGCCTGACAAATATTTTTTCAGGTAATTTGTAATTTTATTATTTTAAAAAATAAAATGATATATTTATTTTTAATCAATCTAATAACTAATAAATTTATGTAAAACAACAGTATTATTCTCAACAGCTAGTTTATTGGTTTTGACTTGGCGATGACAAAATAATTATTTTACTATTCCAACCATAATAATACGCGTCTTGGTCTAAATGAGCTAGTTTAGGGTTTTTGTTAATGATACTTCGATCCAAGCAAGATGCATCCAACATATAATATTGATCATTTTGATTAAACTGATCCTCCTTATCTTACTAGGGAATCGTTCACCTGCTCATAACAAAACAACCAAAAAAGCATTGGAAGGATAGAGCCTCCCCGTGATTCTCTGCTACCGATGGAAGACCATGAGGGGTTGCTCTTGGCACACCCCTGTGAACCAAGGGCTGGCTGAAGTCAGATTAATAAAATATTTTAATTTTATATTAAAATAATATTATTTCATAATTTTTTTAATATATTTCAGATCTTATAACTATGAAGAATTTTGGCACGCCCTTTTATAATCACTAAACAAATTAGTATATTTACCAACAATATCATCACCTTTTTAACCCATCTTAAAATCAGTTAACAATAACTTATATTAGTATCTCAAAAGAGTTTTTTTTATGATAAAATAAAATTTAACATTTTTTTTAAAGGAGTTTATTTACCAAATCAAAGAATAGGATATATCTTCTTGTTTATTGTAGTTATTGATTTTTAAAATATTTTTTGTTTATAAATATATTAAAATAATATTTTATTATTTTTTAAATTTTATTTTTAATATAAACATATTAAAACAATTAAAAATTTATTTAAAAAAAAAAAAACACAACCGCAGCAGCATATAAACAAAACACACAGGGTGTGCCAATAGCAACTTCCAGAAAAACAAACAAGACACAGTCCATGGTTTCCGTATGAAAGGAACACGCGCATGGCATGATCTTCTTAATACCACACGTGCAGGAGTTCTTTTTTTTTTTTTTATGCCTTCGACGAGGGATGGATTGGGGCATGGGCACGCAAGCCAGCTAGCTGTCCTGTCTCCTTCACCTTAGCTGGAGCCGCACGTGGCCATGGCCCGACTATTGGGTCTCTTGATTTAGACTGTATATACTTTTTTTTTATTAATTAATATTGATGTTCAAATCAACACCTCGACTAATTAATTTAGACTATTTATGCTTCTTTATTTGGTCATTTTATTGCAATTAATTAATTGGTGAAGCACTACTTATTATTAGCACTTTAAACTTCTTAATCTTTTGCTCTCTTTTTTTTTCAAAAAAAGATTTGATTTCATAAATAAAAGCAAATTTATAAATGAATTATCATATCTCAATAAAATAATTAATAATAATGATATAAATGTTATTATAAATTAATTTGTATTTTCTTTTCAGGTTTTAAAAAATATTTTAATAACATGATAGCATTGAATTTTTACAAGTCTCGAAACCTATTAAATCAAGGATACTCTCACCACGATATCCTTTGCTAGCTTGCACATCAATTGCAGCTTAAGTTTAGTTTAGTTTTTTTTTCTTGATAATTTTAAAAAATATATCCTTCGAATGTATAATTTTTATGGGTATTGATCCTAAGATATGAATCTAATTTTTTTTTTAAAAAAAAAACCTTATTAATCATCACACTAATTATTAGTTTTAAAATTAATAATTGATATATATATATAATTAATTTCATTGATCTAGAGCCTGGCTCGACGAGTCTAGGAAGAGTTTTCTTTCAAATTATTTTGGAAGTTGATCTGCTCAAACTTGGATAGACTGACGGGTCAATCCACAATCTGGTTGGTCCGATCAAACTTGGATAACATCTAATCAGGTCAACTCCAATAATTGTTTTGTTCAAAATGACATCATTTTAGTTTTAAAAGATTTTATCCGAAAAATGTTGTTTGATTCCTTCTTTAAAAAATCTAAACGGACATTGTTTTGAAATATATTTAAATTAATTTGA
>Ga0307517_10006506_pt1 | contig 17285 bp, 16 predicted proteins | sample 23_EM_MG_FD_194515 | JGI IMG/M metagenome (GOLD analysis project Ga0307517, IMG submission 194515) | Populus trichocarpa ectomycorrhiza microbial communities from riparian zone in the Pacific Northwest, United States - 23_EM | ecosystem: Host-associated > Plants > Roots > Unclassified | place...
ATGAGGAGGGACCCGAAACTTCACAGAGATGGGCCCCTATCGTACCGCGACGTAGCTCGTGAAAACAGTGCCACCCAGGAGTCACGCGTCTGCTGAATGTGAATGGCACGTTAGACGGGAAGTGAAGTCGGACCACAGAGAGGCTGCGTGCGATCGGCTAATCGCCCGTGACCAAATTCTTCCCTGAGTTCTTATGGCCTGGTTACTTGCATCCTGCATGCCTTCGGATGGTACTTCTTGCATCAGAATTTGTTTTGTCGGTCACGGCAGCATAGTTGAAGGCGCCAGAGGTCGACAGTTTGAACAGCAGCCTGACCCGGCTTATCGATAAAACCTGGTCTCGGATCAGGCCGCACAGGTAGACGGCTCTCGGACGTACTCGCGCGCACCGGAAGGTGTACTCTTCGTGGGACGAGGTCGCGAATCCCCGACCAACTCGGTAGGGGACGAAACCTGACACTGCATCAAGATGGGTTGTCTTCGGGCGACGACGATTGCGTGGGGTAGCGGTCAACTCCCCTAAGTACCTGGCATTGTGGGATTAGGGCTCTATCCCATCTACAGCGTGGTGGTCAAGGTGAGTGGCTCGGGAACCGTAGCATTGCTGAATCTAACAGTTGAACACCGAGAGCAGTACATGGGATACGTAAATGCGGGATGAGCATTGTGCGGGAGACGGGGAAACAGATAACCCAAGATGCAGATCAACGAAAAGTAGCAGGACAACGAATATGAAACGATGTGTGCGAGTATGGAAGGCCGATAAAGAGGGGTAGGGATGGTGTTGGCATCGAACGAGATCACAGCGGCCGCGACGAAGGGACAAGGCTTTCGTGACTTGCAGGAGGATACGGCTGAAGAAATCAACGAAATCGCCGACGTCACCACCCAGTCCCTGAAGCTTAGAAAGGAAAGTTAATACGCACGCGAGGCAGCACAACGTCCAGGAGCTCACCATCTTTCATAGCCTGTTCAATCTGCTGGAGGAGCTCCCTAGTGATTTCCGCATCCCATGCAGCCCCAAGCTTTTCGAACAAGTCGATAGCGCCCAAAACCTCGGACTTTGCTTCCTCAAGCTTATGCTGTTGGTACCAAAACTTAGCTTGCAGCCCCATCGCGCGACCCAGGTTGTATGTGCTGTTGGACGTGTGCGACTTGGCATGTTCCACGCGAACGTACGCATCGTCGAACCTGCCTTCATTGAAAAACACCTCTGTCAGGGAGTAGCGAACCCAGAACGCCTCGTCATGCCAGTCGGAAGATGCGATTGCCAGGGCTGTCTCGTAATGGTGAATGGCCTTCTCTGTCTTGTTGCCCTTGGAACGATATATACTTCCGAGAGCACGGTGACATTGACAGGCCAGAAATTGAACATACAATATGCACCGCTGGCAGAACCCACATTGTTAATTGCTCAATCGCCTCGCACACGGATCGACTGAGCTCGTCCAATTGTTTTCCGTTCACCCCACGGTTAAGCGCTCCACATACATCCGCGCATGCTAGCCCGAGGTCGACGTAGTCTCGCTTGTTAACCATGGTGTCCTGGCTACGTATGAGTCCGGGTCACCTAACCGTAAAAGAGGAGACATACCTTGATCATTGTGAGGAGGACACTGGCGGAGCCAAAGACCGCCTTGGCTGGCGTAATATTGGAGACCTCCTTCGCGAAATTCAGGCCCTCGATGGCGATATTCAGCGATGAGATGGTCCCATCTCTCCCCTTCGGTCGTTGGGACTTGGCTTGCATGGTCGAGACTTGAGCTTGAGGGAGCAGTGAGAAAGCGGTGCGGCGCGCAGGCTGTGGAGAAGAGTCCGAGGCCTGATAGAAATAGGCGACCGTTCCTTACGACAGGCCTCGTGCGAACTGTGTCATTCGATTGAATATTCGTGGCTGGCTCATTTTGGGGTGCGTGCGGTCGAAAGAGTGGTCGACCCGATCATTGGGCCTTCCTTGCTTAAAAGACATCGAACGTTCGGTTATGCACGTCCACACACGACCACAGCCCCGCAGGCGGTCACACACACCGAGTACATGAAATAGGTATTATTCTATGCGTAAACAAGGGGAGGGAGCTGGAGGACGTCTCGCTTCTCAGGTATAGTGGGAGCAACTGAAATCTAACCGTCCGCGGTATCGAGTGACGACGAAAGCTCACCCCAAGGTCACCCAACCTTCAGATCTATCGTACAGGCTAATGGGTAACGGGATAGATGTTAGAGTGAGGATATATTGACAGCGGTGCTCAGGGTATCGGAGATAAAACAGTCCCCAGGTCTCCGTCGGTGTGTAACTTGGTGTCTTGGTTGGACAGTGGAGCAAACTGTACCCGCGAATGTTTCAACGGGGTACCAATGGTTCTATGGCTTGTTTATTTGCCTTCATTCGCTGGGGCACCGATAAGCACTGTGGACAGTAGATGCGGGAGGAAGGACATACACAAGGCAAAGACCTCCGGCAACAGACTTGAGCGGAGGGAAGCCATCTGCAGAGTCTCTTACCCCGTAGAACGGTAATTTAGCCGGGCATACGCAGTAGCATCCACTGCGGGAGTCCGGAAGGGCCCCCAGGACTCGCTGGGTCAACTCCCTCCCCGTCCCCGTCTGTCCCGGTTTTGTTCGGTTCGCGTCTGCTCCCTGTCACTCGGTTCCCTCATTCCCTTCCTCAGTCTAGAGAACGAATTCCGTATGTCGTCCGTGTCGGTGCTGGGTCAGAGTAGATGATGGTGGCGGTTGACCTCATGATCGATCTGATTCAGAGCTCGGATGCGGCCGCAAAATGCATTCCCGATGCCTGAAAGTACCCAAGATCCTCCTCGCGTACTTTCCACTGGCAACACTACCATCACTCCCCCTTCCGTCTTGCATAGACACAACGAAGCAGCAAAGCAAATAGAGTCGTGGGGTGGAACACAAAATACAAAGGATATACCGGGGTTGGACACAATCTACCTTCACTAGCTTGGCGTTCCCATCTGTTCCGCTGCACTGTCACTTCGACCAAATAAATATCTTCCCGTTGGTACAACATGGTAACACCCACCCTACACAAGAGAACCTTCCACTAGACTGGTAGGTCCGCGAGGTACAACTGCCACGCATAAGGAACATCTTTCCGCCCCCAGCGGTCGGATGGCAGGCCAACCACAACCATAATCCTCCCCGTCGCCTCATCCAAGTCCACATACTTCACTTCATCCTGTTCAAACAAAATCCCCTTATTGAAACCAGGCAGCGCGGCATAAAGCCGTCTCGTCATATCCGGTTTTCCCAGTACCCCCATGTTGAACACGATCTCGTCGTGCAGTCCGACATCAACCCCCATCCCCTTCCGACCCTGCAGTTTAAGACACTCCTCGTAATACGCAGGTTGCCCCTCGGTAATACGATGACTCACGACCACGGGAAAACAACCGGATTCGTCCACATCAAGCTCGAGCGTGTGCGTGGTCCGCTCTCCTTGAAGCCAGAGCGCAGGATACGGGGATTCAGTCTTGTAGAGGGTACCACGGCATTCCGAAACATCCCCCTCCCAACCCCAAGCCGGACCGAGCCTGTAACTGTCGCCCATGATCCGGAGCTCCGGGACGTGATACAACCATATCCCAAGGTGGTTGGTCACAACGAGACCGTTTTCAGATACCACGAAGAACCGCACTTCGGAAATGTCATAGTCCTGGATTGTGCGTAAGTCAAGGTGGCTTGGTGTGTGTAGACCATCGTACCGTAGGAAGTGTCAAATTAAATCGACTTGTGACCGACTTTGGGCCGGGTTCTTCCACGATGGTGATCCATGCCGTTTCATCCATACCCTCACAGATGAAGAACAACCTGTCCTTGACCGCCAAGGTTTTCCATATATTTATGATATTAGGATCGTCGAAATTAAGGTGTATGCATTCTTTCTTCTGGATGATTTGAGAGACAGGATCAATAAGAAAAACGAAGACGCTAGGGCCGGACAATCAGTGACGGTACTTTCAAAGGCGGTAGTGGTCACACGTTGGCGTGACTTACTCTTCCCAATAAAAAGCCCCTACCCACACAAGCACGGGGCACCCGTAAGATGCTTCCGTAAGGAGCCTACTCCAGAAATGTGGACAATCATCCTCATTTGTCTCCTCGTATCTTGCAACCTCCCGTGGTTTCAGCTCGCCTGTAACCTCTGATCTCTCGATCTTGTTCAAACCGATGTCCCCGTTCCTGTAGAGAAGAACGACGAATTCTCCGCCTGGAATAAGGTGGGCGTCCACAAAGTAGGTATTTGTTTCGAACGAATGCAGCACCAGATCGCCTGGACGGCGTTTGATCCAACAAACGTCCACCCTGGTGCGGGATATGACCAAATCTTTGAGTTCTGCTTTCGATGGAGTCGTTCCGGGTGGGATGGGAACTTGAAGACGTCTAGCTTGGTGTAACCAGACCTGATGCTCATCCGTCATCTGTTGTAACCACTTGCAAGTCTAAAATCCGGTAAAGATCAGGGTGATAATACGATCAGGATCATCCACGCACGGATGAGAGGCTCAAAACGTCGAGAACATCGCATTCATCGAAGATCCGGAGGAATATGTCAGATGGAAGGTCGATGAATAGTTTCGCCTTCTGGTCCATTGGGCTTGCGATCAGTGGCAGTGGTCGCGTCTCCAAGGAGCCTCGTGTCCTCCACCATCCAGCCAATTAGCACACGGGTAAAGACATTGAGATCAAGAATGGAATGTAAGACCTTCAAAGCAGATAGAATAAGCGGACGACGCAAAAGCTGCATGTACTATATAGCATAAACCAGGCGGGATCGTGAGGAGTGTGGTTTGTCAAAGGAAAGGGTAGGAGGATGAAGATATAATACTATGCAGGAGAAAGCGGTCGTAGCATAGAAGAGAGGAGGGTCCGGGTGTGGGGAAAACATGTTGCAGGCAAGAATTAAGGGCGAGAACACGCGGGAGGGAGAGGGAGAAGAAGGGGAAAGGCACGTGGGATAGCAGGATGTCAAAGGGATGGATGTCGTGGGTGGGAAGGGGAGAGGGGGGAAAAGAGCGTCCAAGAGAGCGAGGTTGTTGTTAGTGATACACAATAGTTCCATTCTTTTCATCTTCTAAATACCTCCCGACCGCAAGTATATCCTGACCAGATCTTCTCAAATACCCGGCTAACACGTTTCTATCCGCGTGCGGCAGCAAATGCACGAGCTTATCCAGTTGAACATTAAACTGCGCATCGGGTAACAAAATCTGTCCAGGAATTTGACCTTGCTTGTGGGAGGGTGGGGGCATCGATATATGGCGAGCGTTGTGAGTATGAGTGTTTGGGGGAGGCGGCATGGATTTGTTTGATGGAGGGGGGAACAGAGAAGGCCGTTTTGCACTGACGGTGCTTCTGCGTTTCGGGGCCACTTGTTTCTGGGTTTCTTCAGGACGAGCGACGGGTTGCGCGACGATACTATGCGAACGCCCAGGTATGGCACGTGGTCCACCAACTACATGAGGCGTCGAAGTCGGCGGTAATTGGACGGGTTTCTGTTGAGGGGGAGTCTCTGCTTTCTTGATAAACGTCTTCCCCGGCGAGGGGGGTCGCCCCCCTCTCCTCAGACTCGCTTTCCTCCCAATCGACGAGAAGAATCCGCCTGTAGACTTGCTCGTCGACAACGGCAGTGAAATCGGCAGGGACCTCATCGAGGACGGAGGCGATGTGACTGAGGAACCTTGTGTCAAACTTCGGGTCATAGGGGCGAGAGACGGGTAGGGTAGAACGGGTGCCTTGGTCACCAGATCTTCCATCCGCGTCGGTAAGTCACTCGCCTTTGTTGACAGGTCCGTGGCGGTGTATGCGTCTGCTCGCATGGGGAATGTGGCACCGGACTCGAACGAATCCCTTGAGACCTTCCTCTCTTCAGGCGGCTCCTTGTACGACGAGGGTACATGTCTAGCATGATTGAGGCTTGGTTTGGGGTTTGTTTGGCCGAAAGCCTTCTTTGGAAGGGCTGGTGGTTGATTATGAGTCAGCCGAAAGACCATCTTGGGAGTTCAGACCACCATACCTCGGGCCTTGACCGTATCCATCCAGCTCGCAAGCCCGCAATCGTACATCGCAAGCTCATTAATCTTCCGAGCATAACCCAGAGACCGCTCTAAAGAAGTCTTGCACTCCAGGACATCCTTGTATTGTATCGCAATCGGCCATTGTTCGATAATCCTCCTGCGACGTTTCGGTACTGGAGGTAACGATGGGGATGGAGTCCTGGACGGTTCACGAGGAAAGTTCGAACTCGAGGTGACGGAAGGAGCGCGGGGTAACGCAGGGGATCGTCTTCTATTCACGGCTGGGTTGGGTAGAGACTTCTCGTTAATAACGGGCGATCCAGACAAGTTTGGTGGTACATCAGGCAAGTCAGCAATTTTATTGTGCATAGAGACGGGGCGACTTCTCGGGGGGTGCGGCGGGCTTGACCTCGATGTGGAAGTGGATGAGCGAGAGAGTGATCGTATGTGGACGGGGAGGGCATCATCCTTCTGGGGAGTAGGAGGTGGAATGCTTTCATCGGACAGCGACGAAGAAACTGAGCTCTCCAGAGCTAATTCAGGAGGAAGCGTTGGCGAAAACGGCCCGCTCATGGATGGCGGGAAAGCACCCTCTCTGGTATGGAAAGGTTTGCCGAAAGGCGGACTTTCAAGGCTACACGAAAACATTCAATTGGGAAGCGATTAGAAGTTTTTTGGCGTTGATCTGTAACCACAAAGCTTACACGATGTCGCCGGTTCCTGTCGGTACCAACCTCGCGGTCTCTCGGCTAGGGTCTCGATCGTGGGCAGATGCGGATTCGTCACTCGTTGTTGGCGGCAATTGAGTGGACTTGGGTGGTGGCGAGGATGAAATTTGCTCCTTTGATTGTTTCAAGTCCGAATTCGACGACGACGATGATGAGATCGTGGGCGCATGCATCCGTGGGGGACGAGGTGGGGGGGACATGTGACCAGCATTGTCACCGCGACCAAGTCTGTTGATCGGTGGCGGAGGTGGGCCAGCGACCGAGTGTACACCAGGTTGGTAGTAAAGGTATGACGAGGGGACGGACGGAGAGAAGGATGGTGTAAGCAACGGACCAGATCTGTCGCGTACAGCACCGTTAGCATCGACAACGACTGGTCCGACGACAGGCTTGTGAATATCTTTGGCTTGCCCTATTTCCGGTGTTACTTGGCCAGGGTATGTGGCGGAGGGGTGTGAAGAAACTGTCGCGGATTCAGGAATTGGTGATGGCATGGGTGACCTGTGAGGCGTTTGAAACACGGGGACCCCTGAGCCTTGAATGTCAAAATAGGATTGAACGTGGTTGCTGGGCCGGCGCGTAATGCTCGGAATTGTGTCGTCAAGCTGGCCGACGATGCCGACGTCCCTTGAGCTCTTGCGAGGTAAGGACCTTGTGTCTACGATATCAGAGACGGATCGCTTGTGCCTGGGGGAGTCGTGACCGTAGACGGCGAAGGAGTTTGGGGTGGTGGTGATGTGAGCCGGGGCAGACGAGGGCGGAGTGAGGTCAGTGTATGCCGCAGGCGAAGCATCTGAGGGAGCAATGAGAGCGATGCCCGACGACTTTTTCGCCAACCGAGTGTTTGCACAACGTGGTTGATCAGAAGAAGTAATGTTCGGTTTCTGTCCCCGCCTCGTGTTGAACGGTACCGGACTCAGTTCGATGACTGCAATCCTTCGCCGGTCGGCAGACAGTCCGCTTGGCCGTCGCCCGGCATTACGTCGTTCCCCGTCTCCCCTCCGCTGGCGAACCGGCGATGAGGACGAAGCGAGATTCTCCTCGGCGGGCTCGCTCGGTTTGGGCCTCGTCGGTGATGATGGCGCAGGCTTGTCGTCGTCGAGAGAATACGCCGAGTTGGAATCTGATGAGGTTGTGCTTGGAGTCGGCGCTCTGCGTGCTCCGGCCCACTGGTTCTCGTCGTGGGTGGGTCCGTCGTTGTCAGCCTCGGACTCTGTACCCGCTTGCTGATAGTAGGAGAGGATCCAGTCCGTCTCTTGGCGCATAGTAGCTGGTCGTTTCGGGGCCTGGTCTGGAAGAGCCATCGTGAGTACAAAATCACCCGTGCCAATCAACCACAAGCGACCGTAAGCGATAGGGGTGTTGCAGCGGGGCGCGTCACTCACTATGGTCGGTTCCGAACTGCTTGTCGTACGCGGCGACCGACATGTCGAATTCTGATAACTCTGGTCGCATTCTGCCCGGTCGCGAGGAAAGGGAAGGTGGTGGTGAAGTAGGAAAAGACGGAGCTGGTTTTGTCTCACTTGAACATTAGACACTGTGATAGCCTCTGCTGAATTTCACACCAGGGGTATCACAGCCATCCCCGATCGCCCACCCTGAGACGAAGAGGGCTGCGGACTGAAACAGCAAGAAAATGAAACACTGGTCATATGTACTGGTACATGTTGTGTTTGGCACACTACAGTCATCGACGATTTCCCCCCTCCTTCACCAATCGATCTTCTTTTTCCCGGAAGCCTGAGCCCGGGTCAAGAGGATCTTCGTTCCTTCGTATCCAAATCCATCCAGCCACGGCCAACTCTCCGTCCTGTGCACCTCGAATACCTCGATCTTGTCGTCCTTCTGCAACGTCAGGGCAATATCATCCAACCCATTCAACAGACAGTGACGCCGGAAAGGATCCGTAGTGAATGAGATCGCTTCCCCATTCGCCCTGCGAACTTCCTCCTTCTCCAGATCCACCTCTAGTTCCAGCTTCTCCTCCGCATCCTTGGCCAGAACGCGGCATTGCTCAACGGGCAGGATGACCGGAAGCATACCGTTTTGCATCATGTTGTTCCTGAAAATGTCTGCGAAGCTGGGGGCGATGACGACATAGATCCCAAAATCCTTCCTGGAGTTAGTGCCATCAGTAAGCGATGTGCTTCTCAGGAACAATTAGCATCAGACTCACAAACTCCATGGAGCATGTTCCCTCGAACTTCCACAACCAAAGTTCTGTCCCGTGGAGACGAGGATCTTGGCCTGCGAGTAAGGCGGCCTGTTGAGGATGAACTCTGTGTCCTCTCCTGTGTGGGGGTCCTTCCTGAGGGTGTAGAAAAGGGCATTGGCGAGCCCAGTCCTCTTGAGAGTCTTCAAGAATTGCTTCGGAATGATCATGTCCGTGTCCACGTTTTCGATATCCAGCGGTGCAGTGATACCCTTAACCACCGTGAACTTCTCCACGCTAGATGGTGTCGATGCCGATGGAAGAGCCTTGTCAGAGCTGAAGGTCTCCTCAGCGGGTTTGATGGGAGCCGGCGACGGCAACACGGGGTCCGTCAAAAACTCAAATGCGCTGGTCAACTTCAACTTTGGGTCCGACGTCTCCGTATCGATACCGAAGTATTTGCGAACGTCGGTTAACTTTCCGGTAATTGCAGCGGCAGCGGCCATGGCGGGGCTAACGAGATGTGTTCGCCCACCGGCACCCTGACGCCCTTCGAAGTTTCGGTTACTCGTGGAAGCGCAGCGTTCGCCCGGGGCGAGCTGGTCAGGGTTCATGCCCAAACACATCGAACAACCAGCCTCTCGCCAGTCGAACCCGGCTCTCTTGAAAATGACGTCCAGCCCCTCAGCTTCGGCGTGCTGCTTGACTAGGCCGGATCCCGGGACAATCATGGCGACGATCCCCGGGGCAACCTTGGAGTCAGGTCCGGCTGCAAGAACGATCTTTGCCGCAGAGCGCAGGTCCTCGATACGCCCGTTGGTGCAAGAGCCGATAAAGACCTTATCGATGGTGATGTCCTCCATCTTCGTATTAGGAGTAAGGCCCATATATTTGAGGGAGCGCTCCACAGAACTCCTCTTGGTGGAATCGGTGATGGTAGAAGGGTCGGGAACAACACCAGTGATGGGTACTACATCCTGAGGAGAAGTACCCCATGTAACGGTGGGGACGATGTCCTCTCCGCGGATGTCGATCTCGATGTCGAACTTGGCACCCTCGTCCGACTTTAAGGTCCTCCAGTAAGCTTCGGCCTTGTCCCAGAGCTCGCCCTTTGGAGCCAAGGGCCGACCCTTGATGTAGTTGAAGGTGACTTCATCTGGAGCAATCATGCCCGCGCGAGCACCGGCCTCGATGCTCATGTTGCACATACTCATCCTGGCCTCCATACTGAATCCGCGGATGACGGAGCCGGCGAACTCGATAACAGACCCAGTCCCCCCGGCTGTGCCGATGACACCGATGATGTGAAGCATGACGTCCTTCGATACAACACCTTCGGGAAGGGTGCCACTGACGTTGATTCGCATGTTCTTGGCCTTCTTCTGCAGAAGAGTCTGGGTGGCGAGAACGTGCTCGACCTCAGAAGTTCCGATGCCGAAAGCCAAGGAACCGAAAGCACCGTGCGCTGGAATCTTGGTCAGGAATGATAGTGAACACGATGGAACCACGCTTACTTGATGTGTGTGAATCACCACAGACACAGGTGATGCCAGGAAGGGTGAATCCTTGTTCGGGCCCAATGATATGGACGATGCCTGCAGAGGGACTAAATCCCCTGTTTAAACCATGGGCGCATCCATTTCGTACGCACCTTGTCGCCTATCGGTCAGGCTGAAGTACGTTACTCCAAACTCCTTGACATTTTCTTCCAGCGCCAAACACTGGGCGCGCGAATCAGGCTCCGAAATGAAGGACGAGATGGTTGTGAAATTCTTGCGAGAGCTTGTCCTAGGTATTACTCAGCATCCGCTTCATAAAGCCAGAGAAAAGCGAATACGTACGGGACATTATGGTCCACAGTTGCGAGGGTGCAATCTGGGCGGCGGACGGGCCGGCCGGCGCTCCTCCTATCATTGTATTCAGATTCAGATCATCAGCAAGATGTGAGTGTGCGAAGGAGCGTACAATCCCTCGAATGCCTGAGGACTAGTAACTTCATGAACGAGATGGCTGCATAGAGACGCCGGATCAACTCTTGGTTCATCGGGGGGAAACGGTTAGCATCGCACCGATCGATGTAGATCAAGGCCAAACCGTCCTCCTGGGTAGAGCTGGAGAAGATGAGGGGGGTTTAGAACGAGGTGCCAGAACAGATGGTGGGATCGGCTAACACGACGTGATCATCCCAGATTTTATCGTACAATGTACGGGGCTTCTGAACGGGAGCTGGCATGGTAGTGGATGGAAGGGGAATGTACGGATATCTCTGATTCTGTGGTTTTCTTGTAAGTGGGGGAGATCTGATCAGTGAAGTAAGGGTCGCAACCGCCGCTGCGAAGACTGACTTTTCAAAGATTAAGTAAAGATCGCGTGCGGATGTGCCCTAGTTGTCTTTTTTGAAGAAGGTCGTTGCGTTCTCGTTCGCTGAGAGACGGAGGGTGGAACGGAGATGGGGGGGATGGGAGATGGAGCGAAAGACGGGAATTAAAGGCCGTGGGTTCGGCCGAACCGAGTCAAACGTCAAACAGCCAGAACCCTCAAATGAGTGCCTTTCGGACGAACGACATCCCTACCAGACATGCATCAACACTTCAATGCCTCCAGCTCATTTCCACAAGGGAACGCTGAGTTCCTCCTCGGCCGAAGCACACCGAAAACGATGGGACGAAGCGAGATGTGATTCGGCTCACCGCTGATTGGCTGGTTGCATTTTTTCTCACGACTGCTACTGCTTCACCCTCTGCCACCGCGATGACCACAAAAAATCCTAGAGGTGCTAGGCCCCCGTTTAGGATAAGATACGCGTCGGTAGTTGCTCCCTTAGGTTCGAGCACAGAAGTAATTTGGGGGGTCGATCGATCGCAAGTTCACCGGACAGGGTTGAACGTTCAACGTTCAACGTCGGACATGGGTGGGGGATCCATTCTCTTTGACCGACAACCCCCGCCATGCCTGGTACGAGCTCAAAGAAGCGTGTGGCTATCGTAGGTGCAGGTGCGGCAGGTATGTCAAGCTACTCTTGGGGTCATTGGGACGTTTCATGGACGGTCTCCAGGGATGTCGGCGGCCTATGCCTTGTCTCAACACCCGGAGCTCTTCGATGTCGTTCTCTATGAGCGATCCTCATACACAGGAGGAATGGCCACCTCAAACCCAATCAATAAGGACAAGTACGGCGCTGACTACATCAATGACGGAGTTCAGGGCTGTAGTCCGGTTTTCTACAACACATTCGCCATCCTAAGGAAACTTGGCTTCAAGTCCACCGAAGTTGGAATGCAAGTGAGCTTTGGTCGTGACGTAGGACAAGATTTCTGGTCCAACGTTTTTCCGAGTCAAGTTATTGAAAAGTAGCGGACCTCTTTCTAAATACCTGGTTTCTGCGCGGCCTGAAGTGATTGTTCACAGGTTTCGTCCCGATATCAAGAAATTCGGAAAGGTTTTGAAGATCATAAAGGCGCTCGAACCCTTCTTTGCATTGATATCGGTAACTGCCATGCTGAACATGTTCGGTTTTTCCAAGGTCCGTTTTATGGTCTAGTCCCATCTTGCGGGTCACCTTATGGATGGTTACAACCTAGGACTTTGGGGAGGTCATCGTCTACCCCCTAGTTGCTTTGTTTTTTGGGACCGGAAACCAGACACCTTATATTTCGTCAGCGATTGTGGAGCGCGTTTTTATGGATCCAAACATGCGCCTCGTAAGTGATCCTGCATATCACCCCAATCCCATACACCAATGTCCCTCCAGTTCGAGTACTCCTCAAGGTCCTTCTTGGCCTCGATTCCAGAGATGAGAGCATTCCCGAAGCTTTCTTCCGTCTACGATGCATGGAAGCAAGAGCTTGAGAAGACGGGGAACATCAGGATCAACCTTGACACCGAGGTTACCAGGGTCAAGCGACGGGAAAAGGTTGAGCTTTGGAGTCGACCTACTAAAGGCACAAACAACGATCAAGATGTGGTCGATCCAGGTGAAGAGAAGAGCGATCAATTTGACGAGATGATCATGGCTACGGATGCTGATGCAGCCTTGCGGATTCTCGGGGAAGATGCATCTTGGCAGGAGAAGAAGATCCTCGGCAATGTCAAGGTGTGTGCAGAACGGATAGCGGATTCCCATTCTAACCTACGCATGCAGTATTTATGGGATGTCACGATCACCCATGATGATCTCGAGTATATGCAAAAGGTAGGCGGGGACTTGCGTGAGTACGCCAGGGCCGGATCTGACACTATCGATCCAGTACTATCGGACCCAGTACTCCGACGAGTTACGCTCTAAGAATCGCGATGATGACCCTCGAGCACAAGAGCAGTTCAAGGAGGCCAAGGAGAACTTCCGCCCCTTGTACTACATTAGGAGTTACCCTAGTGATAGGCGAAAGATCGAAATGAGCTTCGACCTGACCAATTACCAACCGCAGGTATGCAGTGAACGGTTTCGGGTGTGGCATTTCACCGATTTCAGCAGTTCAAGGGAATACCAAATCCCAGGAGTCAGGAGTCGGCGAGTAACCCCCCGGGTAGCGATGCGACCCCTTTGGACAAGCATGTTTTCCAGACTATCTTCCTCGATAAGGACGACAGTAGCAGCCTATGGAGCAAGGACGAGATTAACCCAGACAGGGTCATAATGCATAAGTGGTGGAAACAACAAAGTCACCGGTGGCAGCATTATGGTGGAACTGTTCCTTGGATGATGTTTATCAACGGCAAGGTACACCTTCAGAACTAGTTCGCCTGCTTAGGGCTTACAGTACCCTAGCGTCGTACTCACTTCGCTGGAGCATGGACTATTCTCAGTATGTCTGCCCGGCAAACAGGTAATTTTGCTTTGACCCATTTTGGTAACAGATATGCACGAGATCGCTGTCGTCTCTGGGTTCGCTGCTGCATACAGACTCGGGGCGAAGTAAGCCGTGATTTTCATTCCTCCTCACCCCCAGGGTCTCAGTTTCTAAAGGTATCCATTCAATGATGACGACGACTGTCGAAGACTTTTTTTGTTGTGCCTCGCGCTAAGCCATGGTGTCCGGATGGTGAGTATCTATTCGTTGCGTGTCCTGGTGGTGTCCAGGCTCAAATCCCGATTGTAGAGAAAGGCTGATCGGAAGGGATTCTTTACTTGATGTTTCCCTGGGCACCCCACTGGACTGTACGCTCATCTTATTGTAATCTCAACGTCCTCTAGCATACGGTCTTAATCAGCACGTGGCCCAACGTAGTAAATGTGAGAACTTTCTGTCGAGGAACGTTGATTGGTACGGTAACTCCCGATCAACTGTAAAGCACACTCCTAATTTGGACTATAATCCCAAACCATAACCCGACATCCACCCGCCCAAGCAACGGTCCTCCCAGTCGACATGGCCAAATCCAAGAAGTACTTACCTCGGTCATGCTATATGACGGACACCCGATTCTGATGTCGAATTTCCCACCAGCCACACAAATCACAATCAGAGCCGCAAGGCCCACAGGAATGGCATCAAAAGACCAATGAGTCACCGGAAGCCATCTTTGAAGGGGGTACGTCGATGCTTTCGGCACGTCTCTTTCGGAGCCCAAGTATTTACAGAGACCATCCTTTGTCAGGTTGACCCCAAGTTCAGGCGTAATGCCAAGTTCGCCCTTGCGGGATCAGTGCGTGACCGCTTTCCCATGTCCAATACGGTTCAGAGACACTAAATTCCATTCGCTTTGCAATCCCGTTTACAGAGAAAAGCAGCGTTAGAGAGGAAGGCGGCCTCATGATCTCGTCGATGACCTTTTCAGAACCTCGTCGCCCGATTGCCTTCCCCCTCTCACCCTCTTGTACATTTATCGGTGTATCCCGCAACATACATGTGACTTAGCACGTAGAGGTTCCCTCTCATCAATACGCAAGCCAAAACAGTGTAATACCAAAACACCGGACTCGCTTTCTTTCTCTATGTGCGGCTCGTCGCCGGTCCAAAATACCTCGAAAATCTTCAATTCTCAGAGCTTGTGTGATACTAGCCTACTGGATCCACGCGCAAGGATCTAGAGCATCCTCCCAGGGGCTCCAAAGCAGCGCCACGTCCACATCTCATTACGGTCAAAAAGATCTATTCATCGCATCACACGCTCACGAGGCGAGACATCGGCTGTCGGGTAATTCATACCTCACCGGATATCCTGCGATCAACAACATCAGATACGAGGGTTGTAGTACATCGACGAGTCTTCGTTTCTATTGCCTGCGGGATTCTAAATCCCCGGGGTGACGGTGTAATTGAACGGATAGTGGACGGCCATGCGCCGGTTGTAAGGTTCTCCCATTCTCGGCGGGTGTTTCACTGCTAGTATTGCGTGTCGCGCCGTCGGGGAAAACGGTGTTCTATGGCTCTGTGAATTCACGACCGTTTTTGGATGTTTTTTTGAAGTTGGGCGTGAAGTCTCATAGCCTAGAAACCCAATCAGATATCCACAAGAATGTCTCACGCAGTCCCACACATACCGCCAGCTCTTCCGGAGGCATTGCCCCTTTTGCCATGTTATGTTTTCCCACCCTAAGCTTCGGAGCTCTGTATTTCATCGTCGCCTTCGAGGGAGGCTCATTGAGCAGAGCTTCGCACTCTTCCCCTGTCGCGACGTGCCCCTGAAGAAGTTGGAAGAACTTGTGACGAAGGACGATCTTGATCCTTTCGATTGCTTGGGAGGTGTACCACCCGTCGGTGGCCTTTGCCAAGAGGGTGTGAGGAATAGAATTGGGGAAAGTGGAACACGTTCACATACATCGCACTCGTCCCTGAGATCTTCTTCGTTTGAATTCTCTATCATCTGCTTCAGCATCGCGTCGTGGATATCGCACAGCTGGAACGCTGCAGTCTCCGTGTTTAGTCGAACCCCATCGAAAATATGCGAAAATCTGAAACCGTCTACGTGAGTCACTCTCTTAGGAAGTGATATCCACAGCTCGGCTACTTTTTGTCTTCTCCCCCTTCGGAAGAGTTTCGAACGTCTTGTCTTCTTTCTGTGACGGACGGGCGCACGATAGAGTGGTTCGCATTCCGGAAATACAGTCGTTGATAACTAAATGACCCATGAGCAATGGAGTACGGACGGGCGTGGAGGCACAAGCGGTACCCACAAACGTGCGTTAGTGTCTTTTCGAGGGTCATACCCGAATCTGACAAAGGTATCTCTCCAAGGGCCATCTTGAAAGACGTAAGCGACAAGCGGGAGGTGGATCTTCGAGCTGTGGTGACCGGTTCAGCACGAGCCGACAGAATGGAGGAAGATTAGGGAAAATATTTACTTATGTATCTCCCTTGCTTCTGCAGGAGTGAACTGGTTCAGGATCGCGGTTCGTGTCCAGATGGGACGTTGAGTAAATTTCTAACAAGTCATCGTTTGAGAGAGCCGTTTGCAGGGTAGTGAAAACTAGCTCCTACCTTCGCAAGCGCTTTTTGGATATTGCTATTGATGGAGTTCCTCATCTGGGCAACCACATCGGTTGGCTCTGTGGGAACCTGCGCTGCTTCAATACCACTGGTATGTCCATATACTGTTGCGTACCAAACCTACCCCAGAATCCGTGTACATCGCGGTGACAGGACCATATCCCTTCCACCTATCCTTGTTGACGTAGCGTTTCTTCTCCACGCCTGTCGCTTCGTCGACAACCGTCACAACGCGCGAGTTGGGATTTGCCTTGAAGCTTAAAGGAAACTTAGCGCTCTGGTGCCTCGGAAAGAACAGCGAATTGACCCACTTGTATTGTTGAGGGATACTGATCCTGCTGAATAGAGGTGGAGGGAAAGTCCGCATCGTGCTCTTCATCTCCACTGTAGCGGTCGAGGGTTCTCCAGATAGCTCCGGATCGATCACCATGGCATCTGGGTTTCGAGGTGCAGTATAATCTTCCTTTTCCTCCGGGATGACGAACTTGCGGATCGCATCGACTGGAGGAGGTAAGTAAGGTCAGGAAGCCAATAGCCCGGAGTATGGATACTGACCATCAAGGTCTTCCATTGCCATTCTGAGTTTCGAGACCGGGTCTTCGGGGTCAGGATTGTACTGATAATCAGCGAGCCCTGAACGCGGTCTCAAGGTATAGCCGCAACTGCCAGACCAAACCTTGCCAGTAAACTCACCTCGGAAGCGAGCGGTACCAGGGATCAGGCCAACAGGTTCGATGGTGTATTCTCCAACTGAGCTAGCATCTTGTTCATTGGTGGAGGTACCCTCTACACGCTTTCTTCTCCGTTTTACAACTTTGAGGAGGATACTGTTCGTTTGAATCACTTCTCCAGCGATGGGATGCGCGAAGGGGTTATCCGGTCGGTATCTGAGCTCGAGGAAAGCGTCAGGTTTGCTAGACTTTCGAAAGGCCCTTTC
>Ga0307517_10006507_pt1 | contig 17284 bp, 13 predicted proteins | sample 23_EM_MG_FD_194515 | JGI IMG/M metagenome (GOLD analysis project Ga0307517, IMG submission 194515) | Populus trichocarpa ectomycorrhiza microbial communities from riparian zone in the Pacific Northwest, United States - 23_EM | ecosystem: Host-associated > Plants > Roots > Unclassified | place...
CATTAGGTCCTCAAACTCTTGTACTTTTGAGATTTGAAAAAATGACTTCCTTAAGCCTCTCGTCTCCTATTGGTATGTCTTCTTGTGATGTGACGCGCATGTGACTTTCTATTTGTCATGCGTGCGTTTGTCTCTTTCCTTCGTCGTCGACGTTCGCACCAGTCTCGCACTCGTACGCGCGAGTTTTCTCTTTTTCCCACCCACCCTTCCCTTTTTTCAGACACAAGAAAGCTGATGACAAATTTTACTTCAAAGTTCAAATCTTCTAACACTAACTATATAGTCTTCTTGCATAGTACGATGGTGGATCCCTCCCACCCGGGTTAGCCGACCGCTTCTGCCATCATGATCACCCTTTCGCCCAGGAGCATCTTGTGAGCCTTCCGAGCTCCAGGCTCTCCTCCCCCACACTGAGTGCAAGTAGACTTGCCATTATATATATTGTTACTGGCATGCAAGGAACATAAGCACAAGAAGTTTTTTTCTCTTGGCGGCGATGCTGTAACCTTGAAGAGATATATTGGTGATACAAATTTGTTATTGATGTACAAGGGTCTATTTAGGAAGAAGTTCGAATTTTGCAGTAAAATCGGCTAGGGGAAGGAAGGAATATGTTCCTCCTGTAGCTTTAACATCCACTGGATTTACTGGGTTCAAATTGTCAAAACGGTACCATCTGAAGAAAACTCGGACTGACATATTTTTGATTCCCAGACAAATGGAACATGACATCTCGTCGCCATTGACGGTAAATTCCGCGCCACAGGTCTCGCATATATTGGCCATTGCTTTGCAAGTGAAACAGAAATTAGAACCACATATCTTTCTAAAGCGAATTTGGTTGTACCTTTTCCAGTCCCTGTATCTATTATCAACCAGGAGTTGGAATATCAAAAACAAAGTGACGCACGTGGAACGAAATTGCCAATAGGCTTAGTAAACATCTTTCAGGGAAAAGTAATTTCTTGGTAATTTCACGACGGTTTAAGCAGCAAGGGAGTAGGTTCTGAGTGAGGCTCCAACTATTTTTTGGACCCCTTATATACAAGACCTGATGTGCCGAAATTATGTAGATTTCAAGGGCAGCAACAAGGTTGTTTCACAAAAATCAAGGAGCCGAATGCTGTCCAAATTTTTTTAAAAAATTTCCAATGACACGTTGCATAAAATTAGAGCGCCTGGTTGCCACACGGCGTAACGATGCGCATGCTTCACGATGTTTTGTCTGGGGGCTATACTATAGAAAGATTTAGGGCACAACATAAATGGTCACTGCCAGTGGATCTCCATTTTTCCATAACAGTGATTGCAAAACAATTTGTCTGGCTCTAGCCTCTGGAGATGGCCTTCCGACAGGTTATCCGGTGGACGAGGACGAAACTAAAGCTGTTACAGCGCTTATGGTGTTGGGCTCAGATTAAAGTTCAAACAGAAGCATCACGCCGCAATCACGCCGTGTGGGTATTAATTGCCGGGGCTGAACCGCTTCTGCATGGACCCTGGACTTTAGTTTGGGGACATTCGCCTCTTGTCATGAAACTACAAGATCTGGGGTGTAGATTGCATAATAAATATAGGGCTGGTGATTGAAGAGGTGAGACTTAAGCTGGGCGGCAAACTTGAACCGCATACTTAAACGGCAGAGAAGTTTGGGTTGGGAATCTGACGGCAAGCCCGTACTGTGCACGACGAGCGCAATACGGCCATATCGACGACTATCATTAGTACCCTACGTGTTTCATGTTGAGCTATTCATTTCGATCAAGGTCGCCGAGAGTAACGGTAAAACTCATGCGATCTTGATGCCGTTGCACCGAGGTTAGGATAATTCGACTTTCTAGATCCAAAAGCCCACCTTGAAAATTTTCGACATCAGATTCACATACAATATGTTATATCTTAATGGTTGACTGGTCACGAAGAGGTCAACCATTGTGAGTTACAGCTGCCTCTGTTTCTACATCCACGGGGAGATCCTGTCAAGATCCTGTAGAATACGGTAGTGGTTGGACCGCCTGTTTGATTGTGTGCCATTACACAAAGATATTTGAAAACACCATTTTTTCTCTTCTACTATTACGACTCTCGCAGGCCCTACTTCCTCAGGCTGAGAATGTGCAGCGGAAATTTGACTGAGCCCTATATACTGAACCGTTTGTTCAATATCGGCTTCAGTATAGATTACTGCCAAAATAGTGAATCCTCAAATCCTGTACAGGACAGTATACACACGATTTGGTCGTCCATTGCCACCTGGGATATGGATGAGAAGAACCCTCTGTAGTTCGATGAGAACATATTGGTTAGAGTCGGATAGACAGACTAAAAGTTGGAATGGGATCCAAGCTTCCATTTTTCACTTTCAAAGCGTGCAACAAAATGGGATCTGATAAAAAAGATGTTATGGGTCAAAAGAAGACGTGCCTGCCCGTTCTAAACATCCAGCCTAGAGACGAATGCACTCAATGGCTGAGCACTGATGCCCCAGGAGGTGAGCTACTTATGAATAATGGGTGAGGTGGTGGCTTTCATTTTTCCATTTCGACATCACTTTGCCCACAAGTTCTTGCCGCAGTCAAGGCGGACAAGGCTCGTCGTGTGTCCCAGTATCGCCACCAATATTGTTGACCAGAGTAGACGCAATATCGATGAGAATTTAACTCAAATTACGACTTAAGGCACACTAGGTCGCGCCCAATGTGGAGATTCACCGGTCACCGGGTATAATACGTCAAGGCCGTAATTTTAAATCAATGACAGCCCCGATGATCATTCCGGGACAGCCAAGACGTAATTTCGAGACTCAACCTCATTCACCATTCATGCGAAGGACGCCATTTGCATCCCAAAAGGTATCTCATTCGCTCAGCGTATATCCGATTATTTTCCAGAAAGCACCTTCCACCTGGATATCAACTCCGTCGATCTGTCGGTTAGTAAGTAATTACAGGAATCTGGCACATTTCGTTTGATAATATCCAATCAAGATTCACTTCAAAGTCCAGGTTACTGTACAACACGCGATACTACAAGGTCACTTCAACATACAAAACGCTTAGGAGACGAGGATCAAGCCCTTTCCGTCAACGGGGAGCCAAATACCGAGTGACTGGTTGCTACTGTCAACGATGACCCAAGGATGGGTTTCATAGGTGTTCATCTCGAGACGACTATTCGGCTTGACGGTGCCATACGAGACCCTTTTCCCTTCAAAGTTCAACCACCAAACCTGAATAGGGGTGCTGCGTAGATTTATGAAAGAGACGGGGGTCGGGTATTTCGAATTCAACGAACGCATGTCGGGTTCGTTTCCTGCGTGAATGGGGTACAGAAGAACCTGCTCATCGTCATTATTGTTTCTGTGAGATCAGGTCATTGCACAAGACGTACCCCATCAGCAGCAAGGGCGTTGGCAGATCTAAATCATGGTCAGAAGAAGGTAACGGCGTCGAACAGAATGAGGACTAACACATTGGCGCTTGGGGTGGCATGTTGGGTTGACATGATGTTCTTCTACATGGAGGGTGAGAACGAGTATCGTGCATTGTAACTCGAGCTATACGCACATGTGGAAGGCAGGCTGATGTTAACGTCCAGTTGAAACAAGAGGGGATTTATAGTCGAGTGGTTTAGGGCAAGCATTTACAATGTCAACCTGAGTACACGTAACCGAATGAGAATCGAAAAGAACATTAGGATCAAATTTTAACAATACAGACGTACTTACTCCTTGGGCTCGCAAATGACAAACGGCTTGTTCCCATAGACTTATACGGAGCAAAAGAATCCTCACCAGTGACCTTACCTCGTGAGAGAGGCATGCTCCGCAGAGGTTAAAGAACAGTCTTATTCTCAAGGTGACCACATGATAGAACGACCATAACGCCATCCGCCGGTCGTTCGACACACCCGAACGCCAATTTTAGTCAAAATCTAGTACATTCGACACGTCCATGGAATCCATTGCGGCCGCCAAGCGTTTTATCGTCTGATCATCAGAAGGACAGATGCTGGAAATTACACTGGCTTTCAGTGCTCATTGAACAGTGTCGGAACATCGACCGAAATATCCGAGGAGCTTGAGTCGACAGAATAGTCCAGCAAGAGAATTCCCGGGATGGGGCCTGTGATGAAGACGTAAGGATACAGATGAAATTTCAGTTATACATGGCTATTCGATTATGGAGATGATTCGAGGTCGAATCAAGGGCTATCCCCTTCCTTTGGAGAATTCCCCATGTTCTTGTAATTGCGGTGGGAAAGACGCCGCTGTTAATACCATAGTTTAATAACACATATTGAACAAAAGGAGAACAGGAACTACCTGGCTCAACCGGAGCAACTCCCTGTTCCTGGTAAGGGGAATTTCGTCAGCACCCTTTGAGCGAGGAGCTAACTTGAATCGTGTGGCGAAGGAGGGATGTTGGTAATAAATCGCTTTGTTTTGCCTTCGTTATGATTGTTGGTGTCGGAAAGCTCCAGCTAGTCAATGTGCCGACGCAGAATAAACGGGCTGAACCAGTATACCTGTCTGAAGAAGTTTGTATCAAGTGACCCGGAGTAGTCCAACCCCGAGCCAATGAAAGCAGAGCAAGTGCAAACAGAGAACTGGATTTGAAGTGAGGGGATTCACTACTACCGCAAGGTGATTGTTCAAAAGAAATTTTCGACTTGCCAATCTCCACTGGCAATCGGTGAAGAAATTCGAAAGACGAAGATTCTTGTACAGGCCGTGAGTCACCACCTGCTGCTCGCTCCGCCAATGATAACTTGCAGTAACCCTCATCTGCACTCTTCCTGTTGGGGACTAACTGAGTGACGTCTTGGATAAACTGCAGCCACAGGGCCGTGGGCTGCTTGTCGATATTCCACTGTGCCTTCCTGCCACCTTCTCCCTCGCTCTCCTCTCCCTCTTCTTCGAAATCAGATCCCTCATCCCGAATTGTTGTTACTTCGAAGGGGAGGATCCGAGGGCCGAACCGAAGCAGAGCGAAATAAGTTTTCTCCAATGTCTTCGAAGTCAATCCCAAAAAAGGATTTGTTGGATAGAGCTTTGCCCGATCTCAATCGCGGTACAGGGTGACGTTGCCCAATACATTAACTGTGAAAGAAAACGAGCCTGTGGAGATTTGCTGGTAAAACCATCCGGGTGTCATCTACAGGATCGTCTTCATCATCATCATCGCCAATTGCCTTCCGGCAAGATACAGTCCATCAAGTCGCGGCTGGCAGACCGATTGTCTGGGTCGATACGTGAAGGACTTGTTACCGTATAGCTGAAAGTAGACGACTTCGTAAGGGCCTCGTCCCTGGACTCCAGGTTCAGTCTCGACTAGAACGTCACTACAGATACCGAGGAGAGAATTATAATCGTGCAATTGAAAATGACTGGAAAGCAGTCAATACGAACTAAATTTTTTTTAAAAAAAAGGACTGACCTACTGATATTCTTTCCCAGGTCGGTGCCACACTCGAAACCTACTCCTTTTGAGTCATTGCAGGCCATATATCAAAAGGTGCTCTTTGCCCGCCTCTCGGACTTACGGTTTGCACGGTCTACAAAACTTAATTTCTACCGTTTCAAAGTTCAGGATCGTGACTCACAAATAATTCTTCTTTAATCCCCCTCTCGTCCATTTGGAAGAAATGTGGCAGCCAACATGGCGAAGGTAGTGAGCCAAGTACTTGTATCGCAAGGTCGATGATAGAACTCCTCATAAAGCTCTGCACGAGGTACAACCCATCCATAACCGTAGACGGGGGTGGGGAAGGAGTCAAGAAGGAGCAGTAGTTTTCATCAACGATGCCATCCCTCAGTGGCCGTCACCGTCATACATTTCAGGGAATAAAGAGTGTTTCCATACTTAAACTCCGAGGTTGACTTCCAGATACAAGGGCACTATCTTTGTAATTATGTAATTCATAAAAGTAATGCCAGTGGAACTCTCGGCAGAATGCGAACTCAATTTGATTGTATCATGGAAAGCAATGCACTGCAGCGTTCAATATTCAATATTCAATTCTCCTACTCCACAATCCACTCAATAGTTGGATTATCTCTCAACCCAAACACATTTGCAAAATCCGCCCAAAGCCTGTCCCACGCAGCCCGCCGTTCGCGCATATACACAGCTTGACAAGCCTCACAGAGCTTATCCTCCACATCACCATCCTGACAACGCCGGTTCGAACACAACGCGTATCTCAGAACGACTGACGTGTCGGAGGTTCCGAGCGTTTGGAATGTAAAGTCGTTCAGAATCGTGACGCATTTTGTGGGTGATTTGCATGACTTGTTGCAGGGAATCTTCTTTTCGCGCGTGAGGGAAAACATGAACTGAGTAATCCATGAGCGAATCCGTTCTCGTCCAAGAAGAGTAGTCGCAGGTTCGTTTAGACGGAGTTTGGCCTTTTGGATCGGGGGCAGAGTTGTGAACATATGAACGATCCTCTCCTGATCGCAAAAGTAAGTATTTACACTTGCCACGAAAGCCTATATCAAACTTACCAGACAATAAGAGTTCAGAATTACCCAATAAGCAGAGATAAGAACACACAGCAAAGAATGTTCATGGCCAAGAACGATGATATCCGCGTATATATCATTCGTTTCAGGGAGAGGGGGTAGTGAAAGCCAGAGATGGCCGGGATGAAGGTCCGCGTTCCCAGAGCCGGGAAGAAACTCTGTGAGGAGTTTGGTGCCTTCACTCCAGAGTTCGGTAAAGCCAGAGTTTTTGCCCATTCGTAACATAGCGGATACGAGGGAAACAGGGAATTTGCCACCTGCGTAACGAGCGGAACAAAGCTTCCAAGTGCTGTACCAGGCAATTATACTTTTGTTCAGATCACCCGCGAAATAAAGGATACCTCAACCCGTCATACATAAAGGCAAGTAACAATTCCATATCTTCGACGGAACTCGGTAGAGTCATCATGGGCGGATTCAAATTGCTTGACGTAGACGTAGACACTGGCGACTCCGATTCGTGATACTTTTCAAATGCGTTGCGAAAAAAGGTACACTGAGAAGCCAACACGGATTGATGGACTTTGAAAAGAGTATTCCCTGCTTGCAGCAAGAAGTTGCCGTCTTCGAACCAGTACTTGGCTGACTGGGCTGGCAGGTGTGGTGTCACGGTATTGTCAGTAGCATTTGCAGAGACATTGGAGAAACTGAGTTTCCGTTTTTTGGGTACAATGTCGACGTCGGGTTCGTCACTCTTGGTGGTCATTTGGCAAGTTGGTAGCGTGACGTGACATGTTGACACAATTCCTGATCATGTTCACCCCAAAATCGAAGGACATGTCCAAATTTGCAGTAGCGGTGGAGACTCCATTGTCCAGGCAGTACAGATGAGAAGCCCTCCAATATCTCCATTGGCCCTAAGGTCACTGTTGCTCCGAAATGAATAGGCGCCCAGTGTTATTCGGTATATGTGATTGAGACGATGAAAACCACAAGGGAGGAGAAAAAGATGGTAATAGTAAAGCGGTAATATCACCAATACACACATCAGACGAGTACCGTCAGAGTAGGGTAATTGCAATTTGAATTACTAGTAAAAATCAAGTTTAATCAACGTCCGTTAAAACAGAATGAACCAAGTGAATAATAGAGTGGAAGGTATGATCGGGGGCATAAGACGTAGCCCAACCAATAACAGCAAGTTAGGAGTATCAGATTACAATGGGCAAATACCCCTCGCTCCCGGGAAGCAACTGTGTATTCGTTAGATCAAACTAGAAATGGAAGAGGTCAAGAGACTCACGTTCCCCCAACACCACTGACAATGGGTCCACAGCAACGGTATCCACCAGGGCCTATAATAATAAGGGAGTTAGTTCTGAATTCATTTCATCGCGGGAGAGGGGAATCACGCACAGCTTAAATTCTATCCGTACACATCGAGTTAATTAGCATCGATAATATACAAGAAGATGGAACATACGTGTGGACCACCGCCTGTTCAGTGTACTAGTTAAATGCTGCCATAGACAATATGATGCGAAGCTCACAATGCAAAACACAGGTCGGTACCGGGACAGCGTCGTCTTGTGGAACCGCAAGCACCTGGGTGATGAGTGCCAAAGAGGCAACGAAAGAGACAGCCTGGAACTTCATGATTGATAAAGGTTGTAGCAGATGGAAGAGTTTCCTGGTGAAAACAGTTCTGAAAGCGGTGATTTATGTAGATCCCACTAGCAGCCTGAGAGAGATTCCGTTCGAGAAGATTCGTCGGCCAAGTTTCAATCCATTTCACCGCCAAGGATCTCAAAATAAATTATTCTCATACTCACCATACAATTTACTGTTCTGAAACCCTGGGCGCCCATCTCCATGATTAGCGGTGATAAAATATACTGGTCTATTTCAGGATCGCTAAAAATAATACTTTTCCTGATAAAAATAAACACAAACTGATCTTGGACTGTCTTGGATACCTTTGATGTTCTTGCGCGACTCCGCTGTATACGTATATCCACGTCGCTTGACGGCCATGGAATAGTTGGAATTATATCAAACACGGGGACAGGTAATGTTAATGATGTCTAACAGTGGATTGTCAGCATAACCATCTAGGTGTGGACTCGTTACTTGCTTACCTCGCGTACTTTTTCGTATCTTCCCAAATTTGAAGTGTGCGTACTATTGGGCGTCGTGCGCCATAGCTGATGCTAAACATACAGCAACGTTTGAAGTTCTGCCGGCAACCAAACATCCATTATATACCTGTTAGCACCACTCTGTCTTTCCATCGGTCCGAGGTGGGCTGGCATGTAGCAAGTTTGGAACTCGGTGCAGGGCCCAAGCTGTACACCGGACGAATCGGAAAGGTTCCAGATGTTCTTCGGAATTGAAAAAGTCTCTTCTGCATATATGAGATATATATGTACGCCGTACTGGTCGAAGATGACAAATTGATAGGCATTGATTTGAATGGAGTCGACGCAAAAGGAATTCTAACAAGAAAAAAAATTTGCATATCGAGCTTGATGAATAGCACTTTCCTACGTCAAAACAGGGCAGTAATTATACAGAGCCCAACTGCTGAAATTATCGAGCTCTCATCCTTCAACGTCTAACGATTAAATCCGCTTAATGAGACAGCCGGGCATCGGTCTGTAAGGTTTTCCAACAGCTAAAGCACCAACTAATCGATAATTGATATCTGTATTATCATCAAAGTCATATGGATGCAATATAACGGATTGTCGGAGGTGGGGGGTAATTAATTTTCAGCAACTCACGAGTAGGTCGCTGAATAATAATGATTTCGTCGGGAAGGGATCCTTGAATTCCGTTGACAAAGAACCTGGTAACGCTCTTCAAGTAAATTTCTGATCACAAGAATTGGGGTCCGGGAAAGATCGATGTCAATTGTGACCGATACCGGTGAGTTGGTTAATGGCGCGGTGATGCACCTTAGGGTAAGAGTATCTGCCGCGATCTTGGGCTTCTTCTCGTCCTTTAAGAATGGTGTGGGCCATCACCAAAGCCCTAGACCGGCCCGGGAAGAGGACTCCGCCGGGCCGTACATCACCCAACACGCAGTTCTAGTAGATCCCCTACATACAGCCTGCCGCCACGATCTCTTATTAATATCTGCTTAGCGTAACAAGACTTCGAAATTAGTGATTGCCGTTGAAAAATGTGTTCCATTGTCTTGTCTTCCAGTGGAACAACTGGCCCAGTTATCATGCAACGTCACCAAGCTTGGATCTCCTCGCCATCATCTCGTGAATATCGGTTCTGTTTAAGCTATTGATACTGAAGTGATTTTGTCTTTAGATAAAATCTGGACAAGTAATTATTAATGACATCAATCGGTAAAATTCACGCGATTCGGGCACTTCGGTGCTGAAATTGGTACACCTTTTCAGATTTTTCCATCTAGGGGTCCCATGAACAACACACCTCACATCTCCAGGAGAGAAGTGTCCATCTGGACGTCTCAACGACTCACCGGTCTGGGTCCTTCGTCTTTACCAGCTTCTGTTCTAGGTGATGGCAATCTTTTGAAGTTGATGGCGCATATGGGAACAAGTTCGTAACCCTCAAATGACGTTATCAAATCGAGAAACGGCTTTGATGGTGATTGGTTTTTAGGACTCATTTTACTGAGAAATTGACGGTTCTTTTGTCCAGACCGTGACGAAGTTTTGGTGGCATGCAAGACCCACTTTGCGTAACCATTCTGGATCCTTCGTCATGGTTACCAACTGATGGCAGCCTCAACCCGCCTGCTGATGCTGGTGGCACTCGAAACCAAAACGTTAGAACAATTCCGTTACGATTCAGATAATACTTATTGTACAAGATCCAAAGTGTCCTCACTGGTGGATATGCTTCCGTCGACGTGCCTGGGGCTGTCAGTGGTGCTCAGCTCGTCCTTTAAATTCACCACTCACCTGATTTTCAACTTTAAAGAACCAGGCAATCAAGACCAGTCTCACCTCCACCGCTTGGGAGGTCACTGCCGTTGACACTTTCAGCTTTAACTTCCGGTAAATTCAATCTGCTTTCTCTCAGGGGCTGTATTCACGGTCAACAATTCAACAGTATCAAGCTTCCGAACACTAACCTCGTGTGGAGTGTTCCTTCCGGCTCTGGGATCCGCACCAACGTTCGTGTTCCTGTCTCGCATGTACTCAGCTCATACTGATGAATTTTATCAGATCACGCTCACTGCTCAAGCCTCTGGCAACACCGACATGACCCAACAATGGAAATTGACCAATGTTTAAAGACGAGTCGGCGCGAGCAATCCCAAATGTCGTTACAATCGTAGTGTCAAATTTGTATGAGAAAATGTGTCCTACAGAAAAGCCGTTTCTTGAAGTGACAATGTCGTCAGAACTTGCACCATCCACTTCACAAGGGCTGCCATCGAGTAGAGTTGATAACCATGACGAAGGATCCAGAATGGTTACGCAAAGAAGGTCTTGCATGCCACCAAAACTTCGTTATTAGTAGTACAAACTTGAAAGAGCCGTCAACATGAACATAAACAAGTTCGAAACAACTGATAGTAATACATCCTTATAAGTCCATCACCGTCGCAATCACAGATATAGAACTATGGAATCACAAACCTGAAGTACTTATGGCTCATGACTTTTCAAATGAAGCATGGTCGCAGATTCAGACCATGGCTGAATTGGGAGATTTCGACCCGTTTTTCCCCAAATGTGTCAAACTTGTAGTATCTTATTTAGCCCTCCCTGTTGATCGTTATCGAACCACCCTTCCACTATCGTCCTCGAACTTCTCATCTCTTTCCCAAGCCGTCCTCAGCATCACGAATGGATTCCGGCACACAAGGGGGTTGGCCTCCTCCTGAATCAAAGTCGACCCTGGTTGGTACACCACCGCCAAAACCTTTTCAAGGGTAAAACTGCCTCACCTTGCTGAAGTACTACTGACTACAAATCCCATTCAGACAAAGCTCGATAGCGATAGTAAAGGATGCAGAATTGGTCAGTATGTTGGATACACAAAACGTGATGACTGTTCCGGTTGGTAATAATAATAATATTACGAACGTTTTCAATGGTGTGTACTTCGAAACCAATCTAGAAGTATGTTAACTCATATCTTGAAGTCGATCGCCGCGGTGGAGGAAATACAACATCGAATGCTCCGCATGGTAATTTTGTATGCCATCTTCCCTCACTCTAATCAAGGTTCAGATCCAGACGACCTCACCACGACTACCGGAGCAGATCACGAGATATATTGCACTCAACTACTCACCAAGAAAAGAGGGTATCCCCTATGGGTCCCTGGGCCAGGAAGGCGGCTTCCTAACGAGTATCGCCGTGAGGGTGTCAGCATCGGTGATGTTGGGATCATTACATCCCTGGGAGCATTCAACTTTCTCTTTAATCTCTTTCAACCTGCACATCACCCGATCAACCGTGGAGGCGTTCCTCGTGGTTTTTCACCTCTTTCCTTTGGGGACCTCAAGTTCGATATCCAGGAAGATACGGTCTACGGTCCCCATACCTTTCTGGCAAGCTCTTCCGTGCAAAATATTAGTATGAACGTGATGTATGTTCCACAATTTAATACTATCATTTGACTAATCTTCGAATGCCAGTGATACGTCTATCATTAAACAATTCGAGAGTACTGCAAGGGAAGCCGCGATTTTGATAATGCCTGACGGTGCGACATCACAGGATTTACTTAACACGCGGGGATTTCGTGATACCATCTTACGCAACGCAGAAGATTGGTACGAGTATGCCAGAGTTACTCGTGGGCGATCCCTCAAGAATGGCGATATCCGCGTTGTCGTAGGTATTGATAAGGTTTCGACTTGGGGAATCGCGACCTCTGCATGCAGCACTGGTCGGACTGCCTCCTATGCATTCAAGCGTGACCCAATTCATGCCTATAAGTGGGACTGTAGTGGCGGAAGCGGAAGAGTGGGTCCGCAGAAAGGCGATCTCATAGAAGGCGGTGCTATTCCTGAAAACCAGTGTGTCTTTGTCCGCACAATCAATTTCACCCTTTCGGAAGGAGTGTGGAACGACTTCCTGGCAGATCAGCTCGTCCCACTCGCTTCAAGTTCAATGCAAGGGTCGATGCATCGCATGAGTTCGTTTGTGAACTTGGATTTGGGAGTAAGTCGTACAAAGTGACTCTTTAATGGACCATACACATCGACATAATTTAGGTTAATCATCCGTCAGCCGCGCTACACAAATGGTTGCATGAAAAAGTAATTATATGCATTCAGCTGATGTATCTATTTGAGATATCGTTTACAGAATCCGGATACCAACGTGGTGATCACTGAAGACGTGGACTGGATATCTGTCTTGAACGAAGTATGTTACATATAAATTTGATCCTGTTTTTGAAAATAACTGGTCTATAGAATGACGTGGTCTTTCCTGCACCAGAGGACTTTCGGGCACGCATTCTAAAGGTTGAAAAGCGGATGGATCGTTAGTGTTTGTTCCGAAATCATCTTCCGCAGAGTGATTGAATGGTATTGCTCTTGACAGATGTTATTGAAGCCTGTCGACACCAAAGTACGTCATCCTAGGGCCTGGCAAGCGATTCGCAGCCAAATTGATGCTGATAGAATTGAGGAATCGAAGAAGGGACGATCTGCGAGATCTCAGCAGCGAACTCTCTTTACTGCGCCTGCAAGAAACGCTTTCGACGTCAAATAGGACTAAACGAAATGTGAAAACAGGCGGCCGACGCCAAAAACATCCTTGTAAGATTTCAATGACCCTCGTTGAAGGCAATTGATGGTTACGTGTACCAGTTCTCCCTGATGGACTTGTTGAGGAATTCAAGCACATGTCACCTGAGATGCAGCTGTATATTAGGTTAAAGAACGCAGAAATGGAAAACATATCCGACTCGGAAGGGAGTACAGCTGTGACAAGCTCTGCAACCATGGCCACAGAGAGACGCAAGCGGCGGCGACGGAGGAGAAAAAAACCGTATTCAAAGCAAAAGGGATCCGAATACACGCATGACGGCACTGATGAGGAGGGAGAGTGCATGATGGAAGGCATACGATGATAGAAATACCCTACGGGCTTTGTGTCTTTTCTAGAGGTTATGCACAAGTCATTCGCTGAGGAGTCACATCAGTCATAGTTTCGACCCAAATGGGAAGTTTGAATTGATCGTTATCGAACTACGCTTCCAACTGTCATCATCCTCATCAGTCAAACACCTCATCGCATTCCCAAGGTGTTCCAGAGCATCAGTATGAGACGCCGCAATGATTTTCGCGGAAGTACAACTTACTCAGTTGTCAATGCACGAGACGTTACTGGATACAGCGAAACTGTCTACATAGGAGACAAAAACAGTATTGAGTCAGTTGGTGTTCCAAGTCCCAGTAATAATTTCTCTCCTCATCGAGAATGTACGCTGACTTAAATATTATATGTGAAGAGTCCAAGGCTCGTAAGCAGGATGGTTTTTATCGGGAAGAAGAAGGCGACTTCGACGACGAGTCAGGTAACATCTTTCCACCTCTATCTCAGAGACCGTGGTCACACATGTTGTTAACTCGAAGATAGCCATGCAGCGTGTTCGGATGGTGATGATGGCCGCGTTGCGGTGTTCTCTGGCTTCCGGGAAGGATATATTGGCACCAGCAAGAAAAGTACGTCCTCCGAATCTGCTTCAATAATTTGCGGACAACAGATGCTTCATAGATCCCTTGAATGATTTTCCTGGGCTAAATATTGTGCAAACAGGAAGCGTTGTTGCAGAAAGTAGGAATATCATTCGAAATCTCAATCGCGCCTCTTCCGAAGATCCAGGGACGGTTAGATCCAAGAGCACAACCAAAAGCCGAATGTCTCGAATATCCAATCCAACTTTTCTGCTTCCGGACCACACGCGAAAAGCAGGTGAGTGCTATGATTGCCCTATCATCGTTCCAGTCGATTCATCGCCTTCATAGATTCTCAACGAGACGACCAAGAGTTTGAGGACATATTAACAAGGGAATTTCTCGCTTTGTCCCCTGAAATGCAAGGATACATATCTTCCTTGTCACGGAAGGGACCGAAGGGTGCGTCATTGAGTTACTAGGTGGTATTTATGAAAGAAAATGTCTTTTTTATTTATTTAGACAATAAGAAGGGACAGCGGTACTCCGAAGCCTAATAGGGGATGTTTTAGAATTCCGATACTTTTTGAGAAGTATGGCGCTGTAGCTAGTCTGAGCATATCTTATTTGAATGTTCGAAACTTGATGATTTGGTTGTAGAATCGGTATTTTTGGTGGTAATTTTTTTTTTCCAGCCACTTTGTTCTCACTGGAAGTAGACCTGAAGCTGCAGCTGTACTGCCATTGTTCCAACGAGTATACTGGAACCGGTCCTCGTCGAAACTCGCACCGGCCTTGCATTCATACGCGGGTTTTCTCTTTGCAAGTTGAGAAAATCTTACTCGGGACTCCTCAAGGACAACTACGGACTCGACATGACACACATCACAAGGAACTGCATTTTTCCTTGAACTGCCACGCAGTGCCACTCGTCAACTGTCTTGCTTCCTCCTATTACTCCTGATCAGCATGTCTTTCCTCTCATACCAGCTCCTCCTGTAAAGCTTCTTCTTCTCTCTCCGTCTTAGCTAGCCTCTTGCTTGTCTAGACTCTTCAACCTCTTTACCAACAAGAAGCCACTCAATCAAAGGTATGTTTAGACTTACTTTGACTTTGCTTCGGTCGCGGTGACTTGGACTTCAGTCACGACGATGTACGGCCCTTAGTCTAGTGAGGCCTATTCATGCCCTAGTGAGGCTATTCGTGCCCTAGTGAGCCCGATCCATGCCCCAGTGAGGCCATTTCCTGCTCTTAGTGGGGTTTTTCACTCACTCTGTGGTGATTTTGTCAGAAGTGACACCTCGTATACATACATGACCGCACACAGTGTTGAGGGGCTCATCCGTTGGCTGCCACCGTCGTCTGGACCGTGCGGTCATTGGGGGTTAGCCGACCGCTTCCGTCATCGCCCTTTCGCCCAGGAGCATGCTTCGAGCCTCTCGAGCTTCAGGCTCTCCTCCCCCGCACTGAGTCTCCACATATGCATCATTATCAACTTGCAAGGAACACAAGCACAAGAGTACAATGCATGGCAATAAGGAATCAGTTTGAACTCGATCGTTCTGAAACGATCAAGTGAACCCACGAATCACCACCCCCAAGCGGGCCAGGTAATAATATCAATCCTTGTTTATGCCAGCAGTAACTTTTCCAACCAGGAATGCAACGTCGCGATTAGTTTTCAAATGAAATGTCTTTCCGTCTCTTCCGGAGAAATCAGAAAGTTATCGCCCCTTAAAGCTGATTTCCCCCAGTGTGAAAAGAAACCGTGCACATAGCTAAACCTGACATCATGCGAAAGGCCCATCGCAGGATAAACTCAACATTCTCCCCTCCTGCAGTTAATCCCGTAGCTCCTCGCGATGGACCAGCTGTACAACGGTTTTGGATCCAAGATGATATGTTCGCACACTGGCAGGCACAGTTGAACTGTCCTCCATGACGATATCACCTTCCCTGAGGTGCCATCCTTGAGAATATTGATCACGCCCAGACCCTACCCATTTCCACGCGCCTCCTTCATGGGAAGCAGATTATACCTTCCCTATCGGCAATTATGGAGCGGTGGTCACTCCTCCCTCCCTAATTTGGCGACGGCATCGTCGATTACCACTATCTGAGATGCCATTCGTGTTTCCTGACATGGATCATGCATTCGCTTTCACTGATTGGCAGTTTTCGTCTTCCCCTTCCTCTTCGATTTCGATTTCGATTTCGATTTCGATGCCGAACCCAACACCAAACCGGTACCTTGACTCCCATTTTTATGCACCTCCTACTTGGAACTCTCCACTCCCTCCTTACAACGCCAAATACGGAGTGGAGGTGGATGATGGGGAATTCTCTGGAGGTCCGTTACACGGCACAATTTATCGGGAGAGGGAGGTTCCGGCATCCCACAAATGAAAGGTAAAGAAGTTTTGAAGCGATCTGACAACCAAAACTCCTTCAGATGTTGCACCAGCATGGCGAAAAGTCGCGCAAACGGCAGATTCCACGGTAGGCTCCACGGCAGAGTCGACAAAGACCAGCAAGGATTCCTATCCGAGAAACCCGAATACGAGAATTTCGGGCACGACGACAAGATGCAGAAAAGCCATAGAGGAGGTTGATTTTCCTTCATACTAGATGTCTGACACCCAAACATCAGGCGAAACCTCACCCGCCACGTTCTCTCCAGCCCGCCGCTGGCCCATGGGCTACCATCTATCGGAATCTTGTGGGTGCTTCCAACAAGAAACAACGGAGGAATGCCCAAGCGACGCCTCCAACTCCCACAGTCTGGATTCGAATTCAAATTTCCATCCGGAGTCACGGGAGATTGAAAAAGGAGCTCTATAACAAGTAGGAATGAGACTTGAAGCTTTATGTATGCGATGTTTTATTGCCCTCTGACCTATGAGATGAGCTGATAATCGTGTGGCGAAAATATCGATGGTGGAATTTGAATCGGGAATTTGCGGCCGGTTTATCCGGAATAGTGAGCCCAGTGAAAATTGCGTCTGTTTAAAGGCCAAAAATCTATTTAGATTTGTATCAAACTATTTTTGGAAACGATTAGTCCGAGATGAGGCTGCCCAAAGGGCGGACTCATCATAGGATAAGATGGGGATTGTAGCCAAATACATACAAATGCATCAACAATGATCGATTATCCCCAAACCTTTTCTCTTCCTTTCTGCAAGTGC
>Ga0307517_10006508_pt1 | contig 17283 bp, 6 predicted proteins | sample 23_EM_MG_FD_194515 | JGI IMG/M metagenome (GOLD analysis project Ga0307517, IMG submission 194515) | Populus trichocarpa ectomycorrhiza microbial communities from riparian zone in the Pacific Northwest, United States - 23_EM | ecosystem: Host-associated > Plants > Roots > Unclassified | place...
TTTTTGTAAATTTTGATTTTTCTTATTTTTTGAAAACGAGCAATATCAACATCGACTCAATGAGGAAAACCAATGATTTTAAAAATAATGCGTTAAAAGTTGAACGCGTTCCAAATATCTTTGAAAATTTAAATTCTTTTGAGACGATGCTAAAAATGCTAAAAACGATGCAAATGTATTAAAAATGTATTTTTTTGGATTTTCAATGTTTTTCGCTATTTTTGAATTTTTCTGAAAATTTATCAAAACATGGGTCAAAAATTGGGTAGCAACACTTATCAAACATTGATCACGTTTATCTCAAGATCAAAAGGCTAGAAACAAGCTCATCAATCTCTAAATTTGGAAAACCACCAAAACCTCTAAAAACTAAGTTTGTTGCAAAACCACCATTGAAAAAACAACATAGGTACAGAGCTTATAGTTGTGAAATATATTGATCAAAGGGCTAAGTTTTGATCAATTTATGTTTGAATCCATCAAAAACCCTAGCAAAATCTTATAAATACCGCTTAAAAAAAGGAAAATGAGAGGAAAAACATGGAGAAACAAACTGTGAAAAAACCTTGGTGTGAAGGTTAAAGAGCCTAACATAGCGGGTCTAACAAGCTTTGGAAGGAAAAGATAGTGAAAAGGAAAGAAAGAAAGAAAAGTGAAGGAAAACAGCAGTCCATAACCAGCAAGCTTGGAGAAATTATCTCACCAATACCAAGAGTATTTACAAAACTCTCAAAGGTTTACAATAGTGATTTTTTTATCCCAATTAACTCTCTTAATAGAATGGATATTATAATTGAAACTTTTAGTATCTCAATATTTCACAAGATAGCCCTTATAAGATTTGAAGGTGTTTAAATGTATTGAGAATGATATTAAATACTCTTGTGCTAGATTATGAAGGTTTAATAGCACCAATTAGAGTATAATTAAGGATTGATGATTTTGCAGTGTATTTACTTTTAGAATAGCTTGTATATTATATATGTTTGGAATCCCTCTCTAATTTTACAATTGGATAAGCTATATATATATATATATATATATATCTGTGTGTGTGTGTGTGCGCGTGCGCGCGTGTGGGCGCGCGCGCTTCTAAGAAAAATTAGTCATTTATAGTCGTTATAACTCATTAATAACTAAAATGGTTGACTGGTTCATTTGGTCATTTTAAATGGTCGACCGATTCATGCAAAATTCTACTCTTGACAAATTAACCTAGATGATTTCTTAAACCATCCATCTTAGATTATATCAAATTAATTATCAATCCTTTAATGCATGAAGAGTGAAGAGTTCATTTTAATTATGCTATTGAGTATGATATAAAGATTTACATTGAACACTTAAAATGAATACTTAAACTAAGTTTTCACTTTGCTTCCTTCTTGTACTGCTTGATTAATTTCTTCACGGAATCCATTATGCTTGTTGACATGTTCTTTTAATAAGTCTATTCAAAACTCATTCTCAACAATGCATATCATTAGTCCATTTTCCATTTTATTGTTATCATTAAAATATATAAAAACATGAGTATTTGACCTAAAGGTTAACAAATGTGTCGTTCACCCTTTTTCTGAAAAAAAAGAGAAGCAAACTATATGTAGCCTGCTAACCCAGTTTTCGATCATCAGAGAGGTGGCCAGAAAATCAGACTAGGGACTTTTGGATTCAAAAAACATTTTTTAACTCATTTTCACCTAAAAACACTCTTATAACCTCTATAAACTAATTCCTTAAGTAAAAAGAAAAACCCTCAAATCGGTTGAAAAACTCAAAATTAAACCAAAATATAAAATCTCTCTCAATCGCTGTCAACTTTTTCCAACATGGAAGACACAAAAATACCATGATAATTCTCTCATAAAAAGGAATGCATTGATACCAAAATTGGTGTTTTTATTAATAGAATCTTGCCAACAAACATTTTCTCTCTCCTCTATTATTTTTCAATAACTCTCTTCTCTCTTAAACTCAAGAATTGATATGTAAACAAAATAAAATTTTGAACTAAAATGTGTAATTTTAAAATTAAAGAGAAGAAAAAAGAAAATTGACAAAATTTAAAGGTAGAAAAAAGTGGAACGGAGCATTTTTTAAAAGTAAAAAATTTATTTTGCCATAATGTCAAATTGGGTCCCTTTGTGTTCAATTTTTTTTTTCAATAAATAAAAACAAATTTATTTTTTCAAAATTAAAAATCAATCAAGGATTTTTTTTACAGCTTGAGAATCCCATGAAAAAATAATCAAAACAATTTCTTAGGCTCAAAATTAAAATAACACAATATACAATGATGAAATTGAAAAATATTAGTGACTAAATTAAAAAAAAAGCTTCAAGAATGAAAACAATACAAAATATTGTTTGAGTAAAAAGTATTCTATGAGGCGATGAATAGTAATTGCACCACCCCAATTAGGTTTTTTTATATATATATAATTGTAATGTTATAAATTCTTTCTTGTAAATGAGTCAAAAGTAATGTAAGACAATAAATAAAATCCCAAATGAATAACAAAAATAATTAATATTTAATTTAATATTATTATATAATTTTATTATTTTTAGATTTTAACACTATTAATTTGTATTGGCTTTTTTCTTTTGCATTTGTATAGTTTTAATTTGAAAGTCAAAAATTGGGTTTTTTTTATGTGTTGTATAAATACAAAATAAAAAATGAATTAATCTATTTTTATGTGTTGTATTTTAAGAATTTCATTAATTTTATCTTTTTGATCATTAGAGTTTTGGTGGAATATACATTAGTATTGGAGGGTAGATCTATAGACCATATTTATATCATAGACTATAGTTATATCCTAGGTTAGGGAGGAATTTCTTTCTTATAGATACTCTTATAGGTACTATTTAAAGGTCTGTCACATCATCATAATCTTCTTTCAAACTTACCAATAAGGGTTTATAAATATATATTGAGTTTTTTTTAATTAAAAAAGGATGAGATCATTATCAGTTGGTTTTATATTTTATTTATAACTATGAAGTTTCTCTTGTCATTTTCTAATATTTTTGATCTATTTATAAATAGATTATGTGAAATATCAAGGAATTCCTAGATTCAATATGTTACTATTCAACTACATTTATTTTTTCTTTTTAATCATAATCAATTCATTTTCAATCAGGTGGATAAGATATAATATATTATTTATTTACAACTTGTATTTTTAATATCTGAGGTTGTACTTTATCGTGTAATTTTACACCTCACGGATATTAAAGTCTACATTTGAACCCTAGAAAAAAAATTGGAAAAAAGATTTTTAATATTTTGGTCAAACCCTAATGAATGATTATAAACTGATTACGATATCTATTTTGCATTTTAAAACATGACAAAGATGCAATTTTTGTTTTTATGAAGATATGCTTAGAAAAATTTTAGGCTTCGGCCATATGTATGAAAACAAAATGTTGTTTTTTGTTTTTGAAAAGGAAAATTAATTTAAAAGATTTTTTGAGATTTTTTTTAAAATGTTTTAATTTTTTTTTTGAAATTTTTTAGAAAAGCTTCGGAGAAAACCGAGTATTTTAATACCGGATCTGTATCTTACAGTGTAAGTATACAACACGTTATTAAGCAAAATTGATGGAAAAATATGCGAGAAAATCACAAATTTTTTTTAAAGGAGTTTTGAAAATTTTTCTTTTAATAATAATAATAATAACATATAATATATTATTATATTAACATATTATTAAATATGTGGGCTAGGCCCGGCCCAGCTAACTGGGTCGAGCTCAGACCCAGAAAAGGATGGGCTGATCTCGGCCCAACATGTCTTCTTTCTCTTTTTTTATTTTTGGGTTCGGGATAGGTAGAGACATGTCCAGCCCAATGCAACTTAGTCATCGGCACAACCTAGTGACTAAGTTGCATGAATAGTGCAACATGCATTATAATTCACGTTGCTCTGTTCATAACTAAGTGTATGAATAGTGGAGCGTGAATTATAATTCACGCTTCACTATTTGAATGCAGTGGCAGCAAAGAAGGGAGGAAGAGGAAGAAGAGAGGGGTAAGGCTTACCTAGTGTGGAAGGAGTTGGCGGCCTGGTTGGTGGCGCACGGTGTGACTGAAGGTGGTGAGACCGGCGGCTGGTGCTGGTTGCAGCTGGAAGAAGAAGAAGCAGAGGCTTGCAAAGAAGAGGGGAAGCTCGTGGTTGGAGCTGTTGGAATTATAATCCACCCGTATTTATAGGTGTTGGAAGAGGGTAATCTTTTCTTCACTTGAAAAAAATTTCGGCCCTTGATTCAGTTGGGAAGTATCCCAATCGTTGGTTCAAAGTGGGCACCATGAACTGTCAAATCCAACAGTTTAATGCTGCCTGAGGTGGTCACTTTACGTCGGTGCCGGGGATTCTGTGTTGTCATTCGGCCTGAACGGTTCACATGGGGTTGTATATAAATGTCAATGGATCATTTTGGTTCAATATTCGTCAATTTTGATGGACATATGAGACATTAAATGCATCTGAAAAGTAGCCACCCAGGTAGCTTTTTTAGCAAAATCATGAAGAAGATAATGAACAGTACTAGAGTTTTTTTTTCCAAAGTTCAATTCAGTCCTCCACCTTTAAATTTGATTTAATTGCACCCTTAATTGACCCTATACTTTTTATTTAGTGCAATTTAGCCCCTGCCGAACTTGAATTTGAATCCTGAATTTACACGTCTTTTTCAATATGGTCCTTGGTATCAGATTTCTTCAATTTGACCCCTAATTGACCCTAAAACTTCAGTTTTCTTGCGATTTTGCCCTTGATTTCAATCAATTAAATTGGTAAAAATTAAATTTTGTCTCTTAAAATTTCAATCTTCTTAATTAAACCCAAATTGGACCTCCAAACTTAATTGTTTACCAATTGAGCCTCAAATAAAATTAATTTGACTCATTTAAAGTGTAATTAAGTCCTTGCACTTAATTAAATCCTTCAATTGGACCCAAATTAATTCTTAAACATAATTAAAATTCAATTTGGCCCTTGATTAAATCAAATTGACCTATTAAAAATTTAATCATGTCATTGAACTTAATTTTTATGCAAATTTGTCCAATAAACATTTAATTTGACCTTTAATTTGCATTGTTTCTCTATATTTGGGCATAATGGGTTACAATTAGCCCTTGAATTTCTTCTAAAATTGCAATTATATTATCTGACCTGCTTTCTCTGCGTTGCCAGCCGTTATTTTATTTTTTTATTTTGATTTTGAAAAAAAAAAGTGAATTTTAGATAATAACCCATAATTGGGTTATAACAAAAAAAAACTCTCATTTCTAGTTTTGTTTGCTTTAAAAAGTTAGTTTATGCACACACATGCATATAATAATACTAGCAATAATAATAATGATGATGGATTAATGAATATTTTACTCTTATTGGATAAAAAAAATAGGATAAGTTGTACGATATAATTGTATGTTATTTCTTATTAAGCATTATACCAACCCACCCTAAGATTTCCTGAGCTTTTTTTTCGTTTTGATTTACATTGCCAAAATAAATTATTCTTTCAATAATTTAACTATTTCATCTTTAAGTTTACTTTCTTTTTTGTTAGTTTGTTAATAAATCCATAAAATATTTCGTGAGAATCATTGTATAACAAAAATAATAATAAAAAAGATGATAAATAAAAATAAAATACGAGACAATTTTAAAAATAAAGGGAGGAAGAAATATTATAACAAATACTTATAAAATTTTATGATGTTTAAGTTGTAACTAATAAGGTTACTTTTAAAAATAAATAATTTTATAAAATTTTTCTAGTATACTTTTTTTTTCTAGTTTTCATTAATAAATCAGTTAAAAAGCACCTAAAAATCACATATACAATCAAAAACTCAAAATACTTGATAAATGGAAAATAAAACATTAGTCCACATTAAAAAATTAAAAGGAGGAAATATTGAAACAAAAACCCCAAAAAGGAGGAGAGAAGAACAACTCTCTTGAAATTGGATAAGTAGTTACAATTTCTTCTTTTTATTAGCTATATTCTTTAAATATGTGAAGTTGCATACAAAAACATATTTTTCATCCAAAAATTCCTTTAAAAATAAATACTATAATTATCAATCCGACTCTAATGAAATATCATAATCCAACAACAAAAGAAGAAATCAAATCAAATGCAATTCATTACAAAGTTTTTTTTAGCAAGAATAAGAAAATAATCACCTTAAAAGTTCAAGATTTATCAACTTTCAAGCCAACAATAAAAGAAGAAATCATTTATCTTCTTGTATCACCTTTTTGGGACTTTTCTTATTATTTGTCCATACCTTTTGCTTTTAATATTGTTTAATATTTAATTTTTTAGAATTGTTTGTTTCGCTTAAAATACTTTATAGGAAAATATTTTATAGATTCTCTTGTGTTTGTTTCCTAAAAATTGTTTTTGCACTTGTTTCTCATAAAGTAAATTATTTTACAAGAAAATTGATAAATATAAAATATTTTACAATCAATTTTTAAACTTAGTTTATTTATTAAAAAATATTTTTAGTACATGAAATTTTATAAAATATTTTACAAAAAGTAATTCACTTACAATATCATATAACTATTTTAATCAACACCTCGATCTTATTATCATCACCATCTCCTCATTAGCACCACTATCATCTCACCATTAACTCTTTCACCTCGTCCTCTACGTCACCATAACCTCCTCTTCTTTATCCACCATCATCTCCACCACTATTGCCACTTCACCATCACCTTCATGTTCACTATCATCATTACAACTATCTCCTTTATTTCCATTGCCAACTCACCATTATTTTTTTTCACCACTATCACGACTATTTTCACTACAACCATTGTAATCTCACAACTATTACAAGTAAAATATTTTCCACTCATAAAATATTTTACATGAAACAAACAGTATCATTTATTTTGATTTTTTTGTGCACAAGATTTTCATGTTTTTTTTAAATAGATTTATCAACATAACCTAACAAAAGAAGTATAAATCTGAACAAGCGATGATTCAACTATTAAAGTTTTAAAAAATAAATAAATCAAGAGAAGCAAATCTTTGTGTGGACCGGCCTAAACATTAAGAATATTATGAGCGCATCACTCTTCTTCTCTTTTGTAATCCCCCCGTCATTCTTCTCACAACAGATAGGAAAACGAAAAAATAAAATATATGACGAACAGCATAATAGAGAAAAGTGAGAGGAAAAACAATCTGGTTTTGATTATTACCAAGATTATTTAACATAAATTTGACCAAGATGAAGCCTAATTTGATATCAAGAAACAATTTCCCCCCCTTCTCCATCTAACATTTACTATCAATGAACTAATATATAAAATGTTTTTTTTTTTTTTAGAACGATTATCTATATTTAAGCAATATTGGATAATGGATACTGGATGAGTTGACCAAAATAAAAATTCAGATGAGGTTAAGGTGGTATAAAAAATGCATGGCAAAAATGAAAAGCTTCTTCTTCTCTCTACTATTCTGGAAAATTGGCTAAAATTAAAAAGACCCAAGGACACAGAAACCGAAAGCAAGCCTCTGGGTATCTCTTGTCAAAAACCAGCACCACCACTTCCCCAATGTGATTGAGCAAGCAAGATATGAGCAAAAGGGACAAGAAGGAGAAGAATTCTCCTTCTTCTCTCTTCTAATTCTTTCTTAAAACACACACACACACAACAAAAAGAGATAAGGGAAGAGACGTAGGTCCTTGTTAAAAGAAGAAGAAGAAGAATGCATGATTCCTCCAACTCGGATGCTTCAGCATTTCCATTTCGAAGCTCTTGTCACAGGCGGGCCCACTCAGATGTTCCATTCCGGGTCACGGATGACTTGGATCTGGTTCCTGATGAGTTGGTATCTGAAGAGGACCTCTTTTGCTCTTATATGAACATGGAGAAACTTGGATCCAGACCTGAAGAAGGACCCTCTGGGCTGAAACAGGACAATGCCGGTCATGAGTCAGCTAGTGGTGGTGGTGATGGGGTTCAAGACGTGGAGGAAGAGCAAGAAAAAGCATATGTGAGGCCGAGGCATAAGCATAGCAATTCAGTTGATGGGTCTTCTTTAATGGAATCTATTGACTCTAAGAAAGCTATGGCTCCTGAAAAACTCGCTGAGTTGTGGGCTCTTGATCCTAAACGAGCCAAAAGGTATTTTCTTTTCTGGGTTTTGCTTTGAAATGGATTTGGTTTATATAGCTTTTCAAATGGGTTGATGTTTTTCTCATTTTATTTGCTTTGTGGCAATACATAAACAAGCAATTTGTTTTTATGTTTGTGGGTAGCTGTTGAGCATTTGGGTTTTCCTTCTGGATACACCATTTTGTTAATTTTGACCTAGTTTGTGAAGTTGTGAGAGATTGAATTTGAGAGTAAGTTTTGAATGATTACTTCTTAGGACAACATCGTGTAATAAAACTTCATGTGGCTTTGATTTAGAGTGCAAACCTCTTTGGCTTTGGCTTTGGCTTTGGCTTTGGTTTTGGTTTTGGCATTAGGTTGTTAGTTATCTTGCAACATATTTGGTTTTGGTAGATGTGAATTGGACTTTCTAGGATATTCTCACTGCAGACTTGTAGGCATGTCAAGACGGCCTTAGTGTTTAGTTAGGATTTTTTTTTTATATGCATAACCCCCCTTGATTTTATCCTATTTTGTTGACCTAGGCGGTTAGTTGTTCTTGTCCAGACCACTGTGGATATTTGGGCGATTACAAGAGAACACTTTCCTATTTTCCATTTTAAGTGGTAGAGAATTGGCATAAAATGTTGCAACCTAAAACTAAGAAGTTGCCTAATTTTTTTTTTAATCTTCAAAATTGATAACATAAAGAGAAGTGGTTTCAAAGGAGCTCAAATCTCTTGATATTTAGATGGATTTGTTTTATGATAGGTATGAATGGCGTAAAAGGATCCACATAGCGACCCTAACTAGTTTGGAATTGAGATTTAGGTGTTGTTGTATCTACCAAATTGACGGGTTATATTGTTTTAGAGGTACATGAGAACTTGCATGGCTGATCTATGTATTTGGGTACTATGATTGCTAGACGTATCTCGTCAATGCATGCTGAAACTTTTTACTGATGGAGATGCTGTCTTTGACAGGATCAAGTCCTCAGGAACCCTAGAGTGCACAAGTTTTTCTGATTGATAGTCCTATCCTTTCCTCCTCGCATAGTCTCACCTTTCTACTTAGCAATGAAGCTTGCCAAATTTTTTTCTTTTTTCACCTGACATCTCTACGGTTAAGCATGTTTCTAAGTTATTTGTTTCTGTTGCATGGATGCTATACATTTAAATGCAGATAAAAAATAGCTCTTCCAAAGGTTAGAATAGAAACTTCAAGGGATGAATTGGCTTTTAGTGATTTGCTACCTTAATTTATCAGTTATTTTTTTCTTTAAAAAAAAAAAACAATTTTCATGTTGCTGCTTTTGCCGAAGATGAACACTTTTGACTTTACATCGATGAGCTAGGAAACTATTGAAAGCTTTTTCATGGTACTTTATGTTTATTAATGTATGGTGAAGTATTTGTTTTCTGAAGTAAATGATGTAGCCTGTCCACGAGACTCTAAAGAGTGATTCTTTATTAATCATAGAATTGCTTTTGATAGATCTGATTGTCATGTAGATGCACAACATTTTAATTCTTTAAGTTTCCTCTAAACAGTTATATTATTTATCTAGGATTATGGCCAATCGGCAGTCTGCTGCTCGCTCGAAAGAGAGGAAAGCCCGGTATGTATCAGAACTTGAAAGAAAAGTGCATACCCTTCAGACAGAGGCAACTACACTTTCTGCACAACTTACACTGTTCCAGGTTTGGCAAACAACTCATGTATGTTTAGAAGGCTATGAATAAGAGTTTCTAATTCTCTAAACTGCCAGTTATCTGTGGTCTTATATTCTCATTTCAGAGGGATACATCAAGTCTGACTACTGAGAACTCAGAGCTTAAGCTTCGATTACAAGCTATGGAACAACAGGCTCAATTACGTGATGGTATACTATAACCTTGCTCTGCTTTAAATGCTAATCCCTGTTCTATTGTTGGATGCATCTTTCTTGGGAAGTTCTTAGTAGACAATTTAGCATTTTATGCGGTGAAGTGGAAGGCTGTTGTGCTGTTCAGGCGTAATACTTTCCTCCAATAAATGGGGGTTCTACTTGTAACTTCAAAGCATTATGTACTCCTGAATAATGATTGTCATCCAACATGTCACTACCATTTATAATTGTAGTCTAGCTGACATTTCGTCAACTCGGCTCTGGGATATTTGCTCTTTAGATATCACTAAAATACTAGATGTATTTTCTAAGTATAAAAAGACAACAAATACTAGGCTGTCACAGGTCGGGAGGGTCAACTTAGTTTGACCCTCCAGATTTTTTATAAAAAAAGAATCAAAACGATATCATTTTGATTTTTTTTTTTTTTAAGTTTAGATTTGGGTTTTGACCAGGTCAGACTTGAGTTTTTTTACCGAGTCAGCCAGGTTTTTTACTTCTAATTTTTCTTCAACCCAGGCATTGGGTCAGCGGGTCCCGGTCAACCCGCCAGGATGGTCCAAGTTTTATAACTATGTTCTACATCTACCAATATGCAATGAGATATAATATCAATCCCCTTGCACATTTTTTGTTGGGTATCATCTTTCTTTGGTCATCATTCATTTGACATATAGGACAGGAAGTATCCTGACTGACTGTATTTTTGGTTGTATGACTCTGATATATAGCTCTGAATGAAGCGCTAAAGAAGGAAGTAGAGAGGCTCAAGTTTGCCACTGGGGAAATAATGACACCAACAGATAGCTATAATTTGGGAATTCAGCATATTCCGTATAACCATTCTCCCTTGGTTTCACCAAGGCCACGACCTGGGTCAGTTGATGCCTTAAACATACAAATCCCACAGTTTCATCCTCTCCAATCTAACTTGTCACCTCGTCAGCCAGGAATTGCTGCATCGCATTCCCATGCCTTGTCAGAGATGTTGCCACAGGATCCTCTCAGATGGTTGCAGGGCTTTGATATCAGCAGCAGAAGCTCTGTTCTGGTTAGATCTGAATGCCCCTCAATATCTGCCAGTGAAGACAGCAGTCTTTGACGAAATTTTGCTGATATACAGTTGACCCCCACCCTGTTTCTTGGATTGTTCATACTTCATAGATTGACCATATTGACAACCAAATGCATTTTTCATTTGATGTTGATTCTTTAACTGTAAGTGTACTCAACGGTATTTGGAAACTTTCCAAGTAACTTATTCATGAGGATTTGTCTGTACAAATTAAAATTTCATTTTTATTTTTTCTGGAGAAACTTACTGGACTACAAGGTTATTTCCTGACCGAGATGGGTATTTTCATGTTATGAGCCTCATTGTAGAAACTTGTGAAGTTGTTCATGTTCAATATTTGTATATATATTTTTTTGTTGTCATCACAATTCACACTCAGTTCAAATCCAAATATTATGTTTTTAAACTTTGGTGCTTTCATATTACATGCATATCCAGGCTGCTTAACATCTCCCAGGCTTTCATATTGCCGTACTATTTTTCATATATATATATAATAAGTGTGTGTCTGGCCCTGGCCCAAGCGACCTATGCACGGGCTGCCCTAGGTGACCTGTGTGTGTGTTTGCACGGGCTGCACTAGGCGACTTGGTTGCCTGGGTCTATGCCGGTCTGGCATAGGTGAACAATATAATTTTTCTTCTCTCTCTTTATGTTTTTTCTTCTCTCTCAATTTCTCTCTTCTTTCTCTTTTAATTATTCTTTATTTATTTTCATCACTAACAAAATAGTTATTATGCAGAACTACTATTAAAAAATTATGTTAAGAGGAATTAGAATGGTGGAATACTCAGTAGAATGGTGGGTATTAGAATACCCAGCCATTGACATGGCTATTAATTACATCAAATCATGAGCATTATTTTCAAACTTAACTAATAAGTTAGGCATCTTCACCCCCCCCCCCCCCCCCCATAATTATCTAGTAGGTATGACCACCTCTCATAGATGGTGAGTTATTTTGATGGCCAACTCTTCTATGTGGTAAGCTACAATGGACTAAGCAGAGCAAAGCTATAAGTAAGGAAGGAAGGGAATGAAAAGGACACGGATGACCTTAATAGAAGAAGGATAAACAAGTTTACAAGTAAGAAAGGAATGAGATAAAAAAAGATAGAGACGACCCTAGTAAAATAAGGATGGATAATAGAAAAATTTCCTCTCCTTCACCTCTATACTCCGACCTCAATAATTTCTACATTCTTCAACCTCTGATACCCTTGTTAACTTAAGTATCATATGGTTTTCTAAAACATATAAAGGATTTTGTTTTACATGCATACCGAAGAAGTAATCAAGTCCATTATCAATCGTGGAAGCCTAAGATCCATTGAAGTTTCTCTGTGACATCATTAGATATCATCCTTGTTCCATTTTGCTTGTAGTTTGTAGATTTGGTAGTAATACTAAAAAAGTACACATAAACAGACGAGTTTCCTTATACATATTAGTTATAAATATAGGCCTTAATTTTAGGTTTCTCTTGGATCTTTAATATACTCAATCTGGTTGGTCAGGGTGAATTAGAAAATGATGAGCATAACAGCCTAACATGCTAAGAACATTTACTCAGACTCGACTAATAGCTCTCTTACCAGCCTGTTAAGCAGCTCAACCTATGATCAAGTAATCCTCATAAACAAGTGACATTCTAAACAAGAAAAGTTAAATAAAAAATCAGCATCATCATCATCTTCAACAACAACAATAACAATAAAAGTTCATTTATAACTAAAAGATGAATAAGGTTATATTTGGTATAACATTTATAAATTGATTTAAGTTATTTTTGAACTTTTGACTTGATTTGTTATAAAATTAAGTCAATTTTTTTTAATCAAAAGTTAAATTTTCTTGAACTTGCATTATGTTTTTTCTTTAAAAATTTGCTTCAAGTCATCTTTACCAAACATATTCTTAAATTAAAATCATTTTAATTCATTTTTGTCATAAATTATTTATAAAAAAAACAGCTTTTGAAGTATGATTTAAAGTCAAATTACTATTTAAAAGTCATATCAAATGAACTCTAAGTTCTATGTTTTCTTTAATAAGTTCATATTTAAAGGGTTCTTGTTAGAAGGAGATAATTTAGCTAACCGGAAAGAATTTATAAGGGTCATTTGCATGAGGTTTGGTAGTAGAGTAGATGTAATGGAGGAGTTTAACAACCTAGTATAGGATAAGAGTGTAAGAATATAAACTACAAGTTTAAAATTTGTAAACCAATGTAAAAAAAGGGTAATTCTCAACTGAAAGACAATAAATTATGAGAAAGATTCTTATGATTAGAGGAGAAAATCTCCAATAATATTAGCATAACTTTTGGATGAAATAAAATAATAAATTAATACGTGAAATACCAGCCCTATTGTAAACTTTGTGATAAATTGAATAAATTCCAAATAGGTAATATAATTATTTAAAACAAAATCCTTATGAGTTGGAGAATCCTTAGAAAATATAATGGAACTCCAAATAAATGAATGTTTGAGTTTGCGAGCGAATAATATTGACTGTCAGTGTAAACCCAGTATTTTACCCTATAAAATTTTATAAAAAATGGTGAAAATTCTAAAGAAAATTTATCATGATTAGGGGTAAAATGTCTTAAAAGAGTATTATTAATATTTGATTAAACAAAATAAAATAAAATTGTGTACGAAAGATCCCGCAATCAAGAGTTTTTCGGAAACTAGTTAAAAATCAAATGGGTGGCATTTTTTATAATTATAAGCAAACACCCCTCCTTGTTTTTCTTATAAAGGCTGATAGTTCCAGCAAAGAAAAAAAAACGAGAGTCCAACGTTTTTGTTCATTTTTGTTCATTCTTCATCTTTTTCTTAAATTATTGGTGGAGACTTGGTTTAAGAAGGTAGAAGTGAGGATTATTAAGGGGAGATTTACACCAAAAACCTATTTGGGTTAGGAAGAACAAATGGTTAGCTTTGAGAAAGAGAATCAAGCATTTGTGAGGAAAAAAAGATTAGGAGGAAAAGCTTGCAAAGAAATCTACTAATTGGGTGCTGCAAATTTGGTTAATAAGATGTTTTCCATAATCTATTTCTTTGTTTTGATGGTTTTGTTGTGAGAGGGATGAAATCCCTAATTTTCAATTGTAGTGTTCTTGATTTAAGTTAGGGGAAAATGGTATTTTGTTGTAAATTGACTTAATAGTTATGGAAATGATGATGAAAATGATAAACCAAGAGAAAACATTGAAATAAATCAATGGGTAACTAGTGCTACCTAGGGCTGGCCAAAGGGGGGTCTTTTTAAGGTTGAAAATTTTGAAATTATATGTTATAAAGTTGATTTGAACGTATATTTGTGTGCATAATTGTTGTAAAATTGAACTATGATGTGTTGAACCAATATGAGTGTGTTTTGGAAGGTTGAGTAAGTGAAAAATAGATGTTGTAAATTAGTATTTATAGGTTATAAAGATGATTTGAATGTATATTTGTGTGTATAATTGTTGTATGATTGAACTATGATGTATGGAATCATTTTGGGCGTGTTTTGGAAGGTTAAGTAGGGATGAATAGTGCTGGAATTGTGTGCTAAAATTTATGTTAAGTATATGTGAGGAAATGAATTGAATATATAATTTTGAGTAGGAGCATTTGTGTTTTGAAATGTTAAGCATTAGAGTTAAGATTTATATAAATTATATGATGTAATGATATATTTAATATATAAATTTTCATTATGAATTGATTGATGATGTATGGGATCATTGTTATGTTTTGGAAGAATAGATATTATATACATTCCTTAAATAAGGATGATTTAAATTCAAATACATACCAAATGTTTGATAAAACGAATGAATGAAGATATACGGAATTGTGATGGTTGAACCATTATTGATATATCTTGAAAAGTTTGGAATGCAAAGTCTCTAGGTAAAGAATAATTCAAATTGGATGCAAGGTGTTTGATAAAATGCTTGGAATAGATGATTTAGTTAGTGGTTAAAGTGTTGATAAAAAGACTTGATAAAATGCTTGTATGAAATAGGCGAGTTAATGACTAAAATGGCATGATGAATACTTGTATAGAGTAGATGAATTGGTAACCAAAATAACTTGATGAAAGCTAGTATAGGAAGCCAAAAATGACATATTGTATGTTAAAAATGAAATGTGAGGAATTGTATAAATTATATTGAAATCTATGTTCTAAGGATATTAAGGAAGTTGTGTGTTTTGTATAATGATGAAAATGTGGAAGGTTGGATAAATTGTATTGAGAATTATATTCTAATGATATTGTAAGAGTGTGGGTTTAATAACAAGATGGAAATGTGAGAAATTGATTAAATGGTGTTGAAATTTGATGTTCAAACGATATTATAGAAATGATGTGTTTGATATGTGATGGCTTTGTGTTTATGCATGATTTGGATCTATATGAAATAAAATGCTTAAGTATCAAATTATGGTTAAAAAAGGGTAAAAAGAAAAGTATGGAAATTTGATGATAATGTGTGAGATTTGGTGCTTTAAACAATGTTTTTTTTATATAAAAATAATTATATTAAAGGGAAAAATTGTACAAAAGTACGAGGGGTATACCCCAAGAAGTATAAAAGTCTGTTACCTAGGTCAAACTTACCAAAAGCAACAGGAAAAGGAAGCAAAAGGTAAAAGAAACTCAAGAGAGTGAAAACAGACTGTTATACAAAACATCTGGTTAACTAGTCAACCAGTTTCTAGAAAACTCACAACCGGTTGACTAGTGGTTAAAATAGAAACTTAGGAAATCAAAGTAGAACTAGAAAGCAGCAAGAGTAATGATACCTTATGACTTTGGGATGCACCAGATGTACCTAAAAGCAGTTGAAACCTGATATATTAGTTCAAGCTCAACCAGCTGGAACTAGACAAGCTCAAAAATCTCATCGCAAACATCCTCACGAGATAGGTAAAATTGGTTAAAGACTCGATTATTCCTCTCATACCATATGAAGTAAATTGTGGCTGAAATGACTAATCGAGCAATTAGATACATGAACTCTTTCTTCTTTTCTAAGTACGTGTATGCCTACTGAAGTAATGGTTGCCATGTCATAGAAGGCTAGTCTATAAGGGTCCTGCTCATTGATTAGTACTTAAAAGTGCATTTTTATCAAGGTTTTATATCATCACTTTGCACTTGAAGTATCAATATCTCCTTAACGAGAGCATGTTTTATAATAACATGTCTGATAATATAAGATACCTTTAATTTATGGTAAATGTTCATCTTAAATGCAGGCCTATCACATAAATCAAAGGATTGATTGATGAGTTTAACTACTGAAATTGAAAAGACAAAGAGAGGGCTAAGCTTAGAAAAGAGATGATGGTTCAGTCCAAACTGGAACACTATTTGGTTATTGAATCATAACTGGAGCTGTAGAACTTAGATTTAGGTTCGGTTTATATGTATGGAAAGCTAAGACATAGGCATAAAACTTTCATGAAGAGTCCAAGATTCAAAAGGACCGTTTTCAAATTCAAATTGTAGCAACAATAGAGAAGTTGAAATCTGTCTTGCAGCCCAGACACTATTCAGTGTTCATCCCTGTACTTGATCCCTCCATGAGTCGCATAAATTGATCAACTATGGAAAGCCGTAAAAAGTTTAGATTGGATTTGAGCATTCAATTGTGAAACCTTGTGTCTTTTGATTTTATTAATAGCATAATATTTGTGTTTTGTTGTTTCTTATATTTGTTTAAGTGTGTTTCAGGTTTGTTAGTAGTCGTTGTTTCAGGTGATGTCTTCTATACTCTATCTTTTTACCTTAGAACATTGAGGACAATGTTTTGTTTTGGTTTGGGGTAGAGGGTACTAGTTGATATTATAAAAAAAATATCTAACTGTGTTTTCTATTATTAAAACCATTTGCAAAACTGTTGTTACTATGATGGCAGAGTAAATGAGGAACTTTAGTGACTCTTGAGACACATCTTGATAAACATTCTTAACAAGGTCTATCAGAATACTTCTTGAAATATTTAGGTTTACAAACTCTTGCATTATTACCACTTGATTCTGCTCATATACTCATTTAACAAGTATTCTTAAACCTTCATTTTCACACACACACTTTAACATATGATTGTGGGTTGCACATTGGATTATTACATTATTTATGTTCTTTTGTTAAAG
>Ga0307517_10006509_pt1 | contig 17282 bp, 11 predicted proteins | sample 23_EM_MG_FD_194515 | JGI IMG/M metagenome (GOLD analysis project Ga0307517, IMG submission 194515) | Populus trichocarpa ectomycorrhiza microbial communities from riparian zone in the Pacific Northwest, United States - 23_EM | ecosystem: Host-associated > Plants > Roots > Unclassified | place...
ATATATATATATATATATATATATATTATAACCTCAATTTGAAAAGCATTTTTTTAACCAAACACATTAAACTACTTTTTGTTCAACCTCAATTTCAACAACAGTTTTAACCAAATACCTATTTTTTTCAAACCAACCTCAACTAAAAGTACTTTTTATAAAACAACTTTTTTAAAACCACAACCACAACAGCAACCACAATACCAAATACGCTCTAAAACGCGTTAACATGTGCTAGTGCTGTCTCAATCTAGTTTGGCATGATGCACTTAGTTTGAAGTGACCTAAAACAAGTCTGGTGTATCCCACTTAATTTGGATTATTATAACCATGATGAAGCTAAGCAAACTCTTTTGTCTTCACTTCATCATATCTTCCTTGCATCTTCACGGTAATGCCTATCCTAGTCTGCCTGTTGATACGAGGAAATTTCATTCGTTGTCCCCATATGCACGTAGCATGGAATCCTCAATTGTTTTTCAACCCCATCTCCTCATTAATTTGACATAAATTCCTGCTTTTGGGTATCTGAACTTCAAAGGAAACTGTCCCGTAATTTCCTAGCATGCTCTGCCGATCCCTTCGATCTTGTACCGGCAGAAGCAGCTAGCCCCACAGTACCTTGGCTGTTTCAGAGGAAACTGTCCCGTAATTTCCTAGCATGCTGTGCCGATCACTTCGATCTTGTACCTTGTCTATATCACGTTTCTACACTTCAAAGGAAACTGTCCCGTGCCGTGCCGATCCAGAAGCCGCTAGTCGTACAGTACAATGGTTATAGCATGTTTAGATAAAACTATTACATGATAGTTATATTACCCGCGGGAGATTTTGCGGTTCAATTTTTTTTTATAAAAAATATTAAAAAAATTAAGATTTAAAAGTATTAAATTTTTTTACAAAGTTATACCCAAGAGTCTTGGATTTAACTGCAACGCCTAACTCAAGAGTAATATTTATAATATTAATAATAACATTAAACTTACATAACCCAAGTTTAAGTGGGTCTAACTACAATACCAGACCCAATAGTCTTGGATGTGGGTCTGGCTACAAGGTCGTGTCATAAAAGTATGATAATTAAATAGATTACAAAGAAAAAAAACTAATAGGAAGAAAAAAACTAATGAAGAAAAAGAAAAAGACATATGAATTAACCAGGTTAACCCTTCAAACCAGGTTAACCCTTCAAACCTTAGATTCATGTCGTGAAAGTTTGATAACTAAATAAAAAACAAATTGACGGGTTAACCCATAATTAACAGGGCTAACCCGTCAAACCAAGTTACCCCGTCAAATCCGGGATCCGTGTCATGAAAGTTTGATAAATAAATATAAAAAAATTAAACATTAACAAACTAAATTAAATTAAAAAATTAATTAAAAAGCAAAAAAAGCAAAAAAAAAAAAGCATCAACCTTTTCACCGTGGACTGCAGTGTGCAGTCCACGGTCAAAGGCATAAAAGGGCAAAAAAAAAAAGAAAAAAAAAATTAAAGGCATAAGTCGATAACTAAAAAGAAAAAAAATTAATATTGATGAAGTAAATTAAATAAAAAAAATATTAAATAAAAAGAAAAAATAAAAGAAAAAACTTATAAGAAGAAAAAAACTAATGAAGAAAAAGAAAAAAAATCTAAATTAACTAGGTTAACCCGTCAAATCTGAGATCCGTGTCATGAAAGTCTGATAACTAAATAGAAAAAAAATTTAATATCAACAAACTAAATAAAAAAAATTAATTAAAAAGAAAAACAAAAGGCATCAGCCTTTTCACTGTGGACTGCAATGTGCAGTCCATAGTGAAAGGCATAAAAAAAAGCAAAAAAAGAAAAAAACTAAAGGCATTAGCCTTTTCACTGTGGACTGCATATAATATTAAAAGATGAAATCGAAAGAACAAAACTAATGAGGAAAAAGAAAAAAAATCTGAATCAACTAGGTTAACCCGTCAAACTTGGGATTCGTGTCATGAAAGTGAGATAACTAAATAGAAAAAAGATTTAATATTAATGAACTAAATTAAAAATAAAAAGATTAATTAAAAAGGAAAAAGCAAAGAGAAAAAAAAACCTACATGAAGAAAAAAACTAAAGAAGAAAAAGAAAAAAAATCTGAATCAATTGGGTTAACCAGTCAAACTAGGTTAATACATCAAACTTGGGATCCGTGTCATGAAAGTCTGATAATTAAACAGAAAAAATTTAATATTAAGAAACTAAATTAAAAAAATTAATTACAAAAAAGACAAGAAAAGAAACTAAAGGCATCAACTTTTTCACTGTGGACTGCACTGTGTAGTCCACAGTTAAAGGCTTAAAAAGAAAAAGAAAAAAAAACAAAGGCATAAGCCACGGGTTAATTTTTTTTATTGCATAAAAAATATAAAAAAAGGCTAAGATTTAAAAGTGTTAGGTCTTTCTACAAAGATATACCCAATAGTCTTTGGTCTAGCTGTAACGCTTGACCCAAGAGTAATATTTATAATACTAATAATAATATTAAACTTACATGACTCAAGTTTAAGTGAGTCTAACTGCAACATCGGACCCAAGAGCCTTGGATGTAGATTTGGCTGCAAGGTTGTGTCATAAAAGTGTGATAATTAAATAAATTAATTAAAAAGAAAAAAAACCAACGGGAAGAAATAAACTAATGAAGAAAAAGAAAAAAAATCTGAATTAACTAGGTTAACTCGTCAAACCTGTGATTCACGTCATGAAAGTTTGATAACTAAATAGAAAAAAAAATTGATGGGTTAACCTAGAATTAACTGGGTAACCCGTCAAACCAGGTTAACATGTCAAGGCCGGGATACGTGTCCTGAAAGTCTGATAATTAAATAGAAAGAAATTTAACATTAACAAACTAAACTAAATGAAAAAAAAAATTAAAAAGAAAAAAAAATTTCAGGTTAACTCCTCAAACCAGGTTAACCCGTCAAACCCGGGATTCGTGTCATGAAAGTCTGATAACTAAAAACAAAATTTAACATTAACAAAAAAATTAAACAAAAAAAATCATTAAAGAATAAAACACAAAGAAAAAAGCAAAAAAAAAAAAAAAAACCCATAAAGGCATAAAAAATGAAAAAAAAATTAAAAACAAAAAAGAAGAAGAAGATAGCTCAGTGTTTTACTGTGGACTGCACTGTGCAGTGCACAGTGAAACATTGAACAGTTTTAGTATATGTTAGAAAGAAATTTAACATTAATAAACTAAACTAAACTAAACGAAAAAAATTAATTAAAAAGAAAAAAAGTAAAAAATAAAATTCCGGGTTAACTCGTCAAACCAGGTTAACCTAGGATCCCTGTCATGAAAGTCTGATAACTAAATAAAAAAAATTTAATATTAACAAACAAAATTAAAAATTTATTAAAGAAAAAAACACAAAAAAAAAAACCATAAAGATATAAAAAACGAATTTTTTTAATAAAAAAAACAGCCCATCATTTCATTGTAAAATGTATTATACAATGCTCAGTGTTTTGAAACATTGAATAGATTTAATATATGTTATAATAAATAATAATTGAGTCCTCTCCCAAGGAAACCACATGCGTTGTCTAAACATCTAATTAAGAAAGCACTCCTGGGAAAATAAACTGTAAGTGTGTTTCTGATCGGGAAAGGCTTACGTCCACAATTAAAGTGGTTGCAACAAGAAATTTATTCCATGGACCGAATTTATATGGATCAAAACTATTCGAATAATTGATCAAATGGTGTGCAGTATGGTTATGGATACAAGCAGCTCATTCTATCTAGTTGAAATAGCCACTCTACTAGAGAGAAAAGGCATCGAAGTTGGCAGATTAAAAGATCCTTCAAGTTTGCCCTTATCCATCCAGATAATTTTTTCACTAAATTTAAAAATTTCAAATAAAAATATTAATGGAATTTTTATATTAATATATTATGGTAAATTTTACTGATAGAATTTTTCATCCATATATTTATCGGTAAATATAAATAGATTTTTTTATCGATATATAAAAAATAAGAAATTATAAATAATATTACAGTGAGATTTAAAAAAACAATATGCCAATCAAAGTTTTGATTTCAATAATAATTTAAAGATAAAAATAACTAATTAATTATGTGTCTTGATGCTTATTTAATTAATATACCAATCAAATAAAATAGAATAAGCAATAAGTTCTAATATTCTAAATAATAAAATATAAAATAATCATACAATATTAAACTTCTAAATTAATAAATAATAACCAATTTCCATTAGGGCAATATATATATATATATTTCAATAGTAATTTTTTATATATACGAAGTGCATATATGAGTTTAGTCTTACATTAGTTATTAATTAGAAATTAGTGAAAGGGCGAAGCCCGTACTTTGTTTTCTTGGATTTTTTTTTACGACTATGTTTGTCTCCGATCAATTTAATTCCGGCGGAAAAAACAATGGCATATGCGCCCTGCAGACAAAATTTAGTTCGGCTGCCTCAAATTAATGGATCATAACATTGAAATGGAACTATTTATTGAACAATATCCTTAATTGCTCCAACGTACTCTAAGCTATCCTTAAATTTTCCACCCACCATTTGCCTAGTTTTTTCTTGTTGCTAACTGTGTGGTAATGGAAACTTGTTTCGATAGGGACAGAGGAGAGCCCCCCATGCCTGTTTTAATACCATTAACATTAATTAATTCATAGACTTCCAAATGAGATCAGAACAAATATATATATTATATGTACCCAACAAAGTATAAGCGACTGCTAGCATTCATGAATGCTTCTTAATCATTCAATATTAAATTAACCACAGATCAATTCATTGCCTTATAAGGGTGTTTTTGAGAGTGTGGTAGTGGTTATTTTTCAAAGTATTTTTAGCTCGAAAATACATTAAAATAATATTTTTTATTTTTAAAAAATTATTTTTAATATCAGCACATCAAAATAAACTGAAAACACCAAAAATAAATTAATTTGAAGTAAAACAAACTAAATTTATTTTAAAATACTTTTAAAATATAAAAATAAACAAATTCTTACATTACTTGATCGTCCCTTGTAATTCAATGACAAATTCATAACCTACTTCACTTACGTAGCTATCTAGGGCTGTTTAACGTCTTCTTTATTCTTGAAACATAATGCAGTCCTTTTGGCCTTCTTTAAAAATCAATGGAAGCAAGGAATTAATCCAGGTTAATTAAGGTATTTTAAAAATAAAAAAATAAAAAATAATTAAATTTTAACTAGATTGATCAAGTTATATATTAATCTATTAAGATAATTAAATTGATTTTTTAATGATATCCGGATTAAGTTGGTCAGGATCTAAATTAACCTCCTAGATATCGGGTTTAATATTAATGCTTACGTTTTAACTATAGGCATTCCATTTTAACTATATGCTAAAATCGACATGTATGGACAATATATAACATGGATAATTTATCATAGACAAAAATCAGTATATAAGCATTTTGATCCTACACATGAACTTAAGTAGAACTAAACCTTTATTTGATACTTTAGATTGATGATGCTGCATTATACTGACAATCACCATTTTCCTCGGCTAAATACACAGCCCTAGTTTTTTTTTCTTCTAAACTATGGGCACCAAAAGATTAGCTGCTAGTTTTACAATCGGTTGGAGCATCGGTGATCATCAAACTCTAAATCCCATAAACTGATCAATGTTAAATGATCTTTAAAAATCGTAAACTATATATTAACTCCTAATTTAATACTTAAAAGGGATATATAACATGATTAAAATCATTATCAGATCTTGTTGCTCCGACTTTAAATTAAGAGGAGAGAAAATAATTACGTTAATTCAAGAAACTTAACATGCATATTTACCAATGAGTAAAATGCACCCCTCACCTTACTCCTCCAAGATAGCACTCAATCTTGGAGTCAATCTAGTCGTTGATTTCCTTTCTCTGCCACCACTCTCCCCTCTTCTCTCCGCAACAAATCCTCCGCCATCACTGTGGGTGCCTGCCGCCACCATCGGACTAGTCTCATCACTAGGGCTCTTGCTACTCCACTCAATCGCGGGATCCACTTTCTTTATCCAACACCAACAAAATCCGCCCCTGGTACTCATCTTCAGGGCTGAATTTGCCTTCACTGCCAAGGCAGCCATCTGTTCAGTGCTAAGAGGATTGTTTAACCAACTTGATGGCAACGCGAAGTAAAGACGGCCTAACTGAAGATGTTCGTTTTCATTGATCGCTGGAACATATTCATCAAATTCCATGTCGTCTGCTTTGCATACAAAACACTTAGGGTTTCTTCGTACTATCTGCGAAACCCTGATTGAGTATGAAAATTCTTCGAGTTTGCCATCTTCAAAGATCAGCTTTGCTGTGACCACTGAGGTGGATTCACATGAATTACAAGTATTTCCCATCAGTTTTTTTTTCTTTCTGGTATTGAGTTCAATTCATGGACGTTGTTCTAGGCGTGAGGGTCAAAGATATAAGTATGCTTGATTAGGAGACGACCGAGTTTATCTGGGGAATTAAGTAATAAATATAATCGCAATCATAGTGACTGGTTATGAATCCAAAAAGGGTGGCTGACAAATTAATCCATTTGTTAATTATTTTAATCAGATATCATTTGGTATCTTTTATTTATTCTTATCTTTTTGTAACTTTCCATTTGGATATTTCCTCCTAATTATAATTGCTTTGATCCGATCACTAAGCATGTGTTGAACTTTTTGTGAAAGTAACACCTTATCCTCTTAAGTTCATTTCACTCTATTCAAACTCAAGGAGCAGGAGTAGCTTTGGTGATGATGATTAAAAAATATTCCTTAACCTTAAATTTAATATTTTAGAAAGATTACTCTCTAAAATACACAGAAACGAGATACAATGTCTCTTACTTTTTTTTTTTTTTTTAAAAAAAAAAAAACTCTCTATTTATGGAATGCTCCTACAATTTAGACTGAGACAAAACCAGGCCCGTTTGATTTCCCTATACCTAACAAATAAAGAATTCGTGTGTATACTTTTCTCTAAACTAGAATTAATGAGATTTGCAAACAAATAAAGCATTAAAGTTGCAAGCTAGTTCTACATGATTTAAGACCTCTTTGAGAAATATCCAGGGTGAATCAAACAATTAGGGTAAACGTTGGGTTCAGTCTTCATCTATCGAGATGACGGGCTTCTATCTTTAGCCTCAGATTTAGTTCTTGAGTTTGTTATCCATGCACCAGTTCTGTCATGGATAATTAAAAAGGCTTTTGACTTACACTCTTAGGACGTGTTAATTTTTTCAGTTAAATACACTTTTCAAATTGTTTTTTTTTTATGATTTTGATGTATTTAATACAAAAATATATATTAATTTAATATATTTTAAATTAAAAAATATTGCGGTTGGCCGAGCTTACAAACAATGCCTTACTCTTACACCGATCCAACCTACAACTTTAAGCTTGGTTTTGTCTTGTTCCGGGCCTGTAATGGCCTGTTTAGAGGTCCAACGTTGAAATTGGGCTGACTGTTTTGTAGAATCGAGGACCATTCTTAAAGTCGCACGTGTGCGGTGTCGCGGCGATCGTCCTCCACACTCAATATGTGTGTATCTATCTGGCAAATATGGGGAGACAAGGAATTCTTGTCTTTTTATCAGTGGAAAAAATAGAATGAGAGTCGCCACCTAGTATTCTGGTCACTAAGAATCCTAACTGGTCTCAGAGATCGGGTACAGAGACTAGTTGTGTAAAGGAAAGGTATTAGCACCCCAAATATGCCCTACCTAAAGTAAGCTGCATTGTTTTATTTGTCTGATCAAAATCTAAGGTTTGGTCGCGTTTTCTAATTGTTGGTCCTGTCTGTCTAAGATTCAAGAAAAGTTATCCTCGATAAGGAGGTTCTTATCTTAATGGGGTAAAACCTAACCGTTCTTGCGTCAAATAAAAAAACTACTTTTTAATATCGGGAGTACGTTTTACGTATAAATTCATAATCCCGGATATTAACAGAAAAAAAAATATTTTTTTTGGATTATTTTGAAATATTGGCCAAGTTCTCGTGACTTTAATAAACTGGTTATTACAGCCAAAATGCATGCTAAAACATTTTTTTTTTTTGAAGTTTTCTTTGTTGTATGAAAATAGAATATGAGTTTTTTAGCTTTGAGAGATTTGATCGTATGCATGAAAACAAAAATATTTTTTTTTAATGTTTTGACGAAAACCGGGTATTTTAATATCGGATGTGTATTTTTACGATATAAAAATACAGACCGATATTAATCAAAATGGCGTACAAAAATACACGGAAAAATCGTAATTTTTGAAAATATTTTTTTAAAATGGAATTGGGCCGGACCCGGTCCGATTATGTGAGCTGGGCCTGTATCGGCCCAGCTACAAGGCTGGACTCAGCCCAGTCGCGTGGGCTGGGTTGATGTTCCAGCCCAAAACGAACAAAAGGGTGGATTGCTGGTTACTGTGCTGAGCACAGTAACCAGTGAATTATAATTAGGTGGTTATTATGCTCTACACAGTAACCACCTAATTATATTTTATTTTGCATGCAAACGAAAACGAACCAACAAAGGGGAAGGAAGGTTACCTGGAATGGTGAGGCAGTGCTGTTAGTGGTGATGGCGGAGGCTAACGGCGGCGGTCAGGCGGTGTGCTCGCAGTGGATGGCGATGCTAGACGGCGGTTCTGCCCTTTCTTTGTTCTGTGTTTCTTCTTATTCTCGTTTCTGTCTCCTACTCCTCTGTCTCTTCGTCCTTTTTTTTTCTTTTTTTGACGAGGGCTCAAGGTGGAGTTGCTGCGGTGGCGATGGGGAGGAACAGAAATGGGGGAGTCGCGGCACAGTGGTTGTGACCACCAGTGCTGCTGTTTTCCTTCTTTTTCACCCGTTTTGCAGCAGGGGGAGGAAGATGGCAGCTGTTGTGCTGCTCCTCCTTCTTCTCTGTTGTCTTCCCTTTCTCTCCTCTCTTTTTCTTTTTCTTTCTTTTTCCTTCCTGCTCTTTCACTCCCCTGTCCTTTTCTTTCGGTTTCACCTCTTTTTCTCTCCAAAACTGTCGGTCTCCCTCACTTTCTCTTTCAAAAAATCCTTCCAGCTCTCCTGTTTTACGCCCTTTTTTCTTCTGTTTTTTCCAAGCTTTCCCCCATTGAATCTGTCGTTTGCTTCTCTCCTTCTCTAAAATTTTGCCCCCTCTACTTGTTGGTTCCTCCTTTGGTATTTATAAGCAGAGGAGGAGAGGGTCACCTTACCCCTGCCATGGCGCAGGGTAAGGTGGGTGATGGGAGTTGCTGGCAGGGCATGGTTTCCTGTTTTCATCATCATGGCGGCATGGGCTTATAGGTATGGGTTTTGTGCAAGTGGGAGGGGAAAGAGAGAGGGGAAGAATAGCAGGAAAAATTTTCAAAAATCTTCTTCTTCCCTGTCTCTGCATTCGCAGGGGAGAAGGAGAATAGTGTCGTTCAAAACGGCACTGTTTCGGGTTTTTTTTTTTTAAAAAGAAAAATGTAATTTGAAAGAACCCAAAAATGAGTTTTGACACTTAAGACAAGTTAATTGCTTAAGCTTGGTTTTCTCTTGTTATTCAAACAAGACATGTAAAATCTTCATTGGCAGACTTCTAATTATTTTCTATTTGGTTGATAACTCGAGGATTCACTAAGCTTGATTTCCTCAGCATTTTTGTCAAGTGTTTTTCAATTTTTCAACGTTATATCTATAAAAATAAGCAGAAAAAATAGCTTTTTAAGAAGATATATAAAGATGAGACAGAATTTAATCACATGATGAGAGACACATGGAACCTTTTGTTAGTAAATGATATAGTAGAGATTTAATTTAAAGAACAGGGAATAGAGAACAGGGAACAAAAGAACTAAGGTGGAAAAATAAAGAACAAGGAGTAGAAACAAAACGGTCTAAGGTTACTATCATCCCTCTAGTTTTATTTATAGAAAAAATCAAACACTACAGAAGATAAAAATAAAAAAACAACCATCATCTCCTTTATCTAAGGAGATATATATAACTAACTAGACTTATCCTAGATAAGTTTAAATCTAAGGATTCAAACGACATTTGCTGATAAATAATAAAAGAAACATTGCAGAATAAACTTAAGCTTTGGTGTCATCACTTCAACACTCCTCCTTGGTTTCAAAATTGCACATTCCTATCCTCTCCCTTAGAGCTTCAAACTTGTCTTTAGCTAAAGGCTTGGTAAACAAGTTTGCTAATTGTTCTTTTGTAGTGCAGTAGATCAACTCTAATTCCCCTTCTTGCTAGAAATGTCTAATAGCATGGAACTTGATCTTTATATGTTTGGTCGTGTCATGAAAAATAAATTTTTTTGAAATAGCTATTGTTGATGTGTTATCACAGAACAATTATATGGGATTTTGTTTATTAAAGTTCAGATCATTTAGCATTTTCCTTAGCCATATCAATTGCTTTGCTGCCACATGTGTTGCTATATATTCTGCCTCTACAGTGGAATGTGCAAACACTGATTGCTTCTTTGAGTTCTAACAGAAAATGTTTTCTCTTATAGTAAAGCAATAGCCTGAGGTGCTCATCATTTCTTCATCACTTCTAGCCCAATCATTATCAGAAAAACCAACAAGTTTAACATAACTAGATTTCACAAAATGCATGCCAAACTCTAAGGTCCCTTTCAGATATCTCAAAACTCTCTTGGCTGCAACAAAATGGATTTGACTTGGACCTTGCATGAACCTAGAAAGGTAATTGATAGCAAACATAGTGTTTGGACATGTAGCAATTAAATACAACAAGTTATCAACTAAACTTCTATAGGCTTTACCATTAGTTTTGGGTGCTCCATCCTCCTTTATTAGCTTTTGTCCTAGTACTATAGGTGTACTTTAGTAGCTTTATAGTAAACCTTCTTTGACATAGAAAGCTCAGACTAAGTCACTTTCATGCCTAAGAAGTATGACAGCAAACCAAGTTCATTAATCTCAAACTAATCCTTCATATTGGTTTTAAACTCCTCTACTAGCTGCTCTTTATCTCCTGCAATCAATAAATCATCTACATACATTGACACGATTAGAGTATGTTTATCAACATTCTTCACATACAAAGTTACTTCATTCATGCTTCTTTCAAAGCCTAAACTCAATAGATAACTATCCAATCTGCTGTACCAAGCTCTAGGAGCCTGTTTAAGTCCATACAAAGCCTTCTTTAGCAAATATACTTTGTTTGATGTAATCTCCTTTTCAAAGCCATTGGGTTGTTCAACATATATTTCTTCGTTTAGAACACCATTTAAAAATACAGACTTGAAATCCAATTGAAAAATATACCAATTATTTTATGCTGTTAAAGCAAGCAAGAACTTTATTGTATCAAGCTTTGATACTGGAGCAAATGTGTCAATGAAGTCAATACTTGGTTCTTGTGCATACCCTTTTACTACAAGCTTTGCTTTGTGCTTGTTGATATTCTCATCTGCATTAAATTTGGTTTTGAAGATCCATTTCACTCTTATTACCTTCTTGTGAACTGGTTTGTCAACCAGCATTCATGTTTCATTCTTTTCTATCATTGTGAGCTCCTTCTTCATTGTTGTTACCCACACTTTTGAGTTAATTGTTTCTTTAAAATCTATTGGTTCTGCTTCAGCAACATTGCACCTGCTGTAAATATCAATTAAGGACCTTGTTCCCCTTACTGGTTTGTCATCGACAACATCATCATTTTCTGTAGCATCTAGTTCAATTTGTTGCTCCTGTTTTCTCTATTATATTGATGTAGTTTCCCAGTTTCATGTAACATTGTTTGCAACTTTTACATCTCTAGCAATCACAACTTCATTATATTTCAGATCATAGATTTTATAGGCCTTAGATTTAGTGTTATAGCTTATAAGAATTCCTATATCAGTCTTTTGATCAATTTTTCTCCTTTTAACTCCAGGTTTCAAAATATAACAAAGGTTGCTAGACACTTTTAAATTATCAATGTTGGGTTTAAACCATACCAGATTTTATAAGGAGTTTTGTCTCCCAAAACTCTTGTGGTTATACAATTTAGTAGGTAGGATGCTGTGTTTACTGCCTTTGCCCTGAATTTTAATGGCATTTTCTTCTCATATAGCAAACATCTTGTCATTTCCATCGATGTTCGATTTCTCCTCTTACTGACTCAATTCTGTTGTGGAGTGTAAGGTACTATTAGCTGATGTTTGATCCCCTTTTTTGCCAAGTATCCCTCAAATTATCGAGAGGTATACTCACCTTCATTGTCAGACCTCAATATCTTCAGTTTGTTTCTTGTTTCTAGTTCAACTGTTGCTTTAAACTTTACAAACTTAGCAAACATATCAGTCTTAGATTTAAGAAAATAAACCCAGCAAAACCTATTATAGTCATCAACAACTAGAAGAAAGTACTTTAAACCATTCAAAGATTCATTATGCATCGGGCCACACACGTCTGTGTGTATCAGTTGGAGCTTTGACAATGCTCTAAATGCATTGTCAGGAAAAACAACTCTAGTATGCTTTTCTAATTGACAGGCTTCACAAATATCATCTTGTTCTTGTATATCTGGGAAACCATAGGTCATTTACAAATCAGCCATCCTTTTTAAAGTTGCATAATTGAAATGCCTCAATCATTTGTGCCAAAAAACAGAATCAGACACAAGTGTTAGCACTCAAACAAACTTTTTTCCAATTAACATTAAAACTTCTATTCACCATTTTAGCTGACAGCAGTAGTATTCCTTTTTTATCTCTAATGTCACACATTCCATCATTAAAAGATAATGAGTAGTCAGATTCAAGTAATTGTCCCACACTCACTAAATTTTGATTAATCTTGGGTACATAAAGCATATTTTTTAGAGTTTTTGTACCTGATATTGTTTCAACTTCAATTGCACCTTTTCCTTCAACCTTCATATATTCTCCATTCCCAACTCTGACTTTGAACAAGAAGCTTGTGTCCAAATCCTTGACTAATCTCAAATCTGCAGTCATGTGATTAGTGCAGTCATTATCAATAAGCCATGATGAATTGTTTACCTTTGTTGTGTTGCATATCTATTCTAATGTAACCATGAATAAATGATCTTTCTTGGCTTCTGAATTTTCTGCAATATAAGCTTGTTTCACTGCTTCTGGTTTGTTTTTGCAAAACCTTTGGATGTGACCAAATTGCTTGCAACTTCTGTATTGTGCATTTTTAAGCCAACACCAAGCTTTTAGATGATTTGTTTTCTGACAAAATTTGCAAGAAGGGAAGTGCTCTCTTATTTCTTTCCCTCTAATAATATTGTTCTGACGCTAGTTATTTGATTGCCAACCTTTCCTTTTTTTCTCTTTTTCCTTTTTAATGTTCATGTAAAAATTATTAGCCTGACTTTTCTCTTTGAAAACTGCAACAAGAGCTTCTTTACTTGTTCCTTCTTCTCTGTAAGCTTGCCTATGCTCTACTGCTTGTAATGCATTAACTAATTCTTGAAAACTCATTTCTGAAAAATCTTTTGAATCTTCCAGGGAGAAAATCTTATGCTCAAATTTCTCCGGTAGACTTACCAGAACCTTCTTCACTACTCTTGAATCTGGAAAGTCTTCCCCCAAAAGTCTCACTTGATTCACAAGTTTTGAAATTTGAGAAGAAAAGTCTTTGATAGTATCAGTTTTAATCATCTTCAGTCCTTCAAACTGTCTTCTAAGATTCAAGACTTGCATCTTTCTTGACTTCTCATCTCCATGAAATTCTGCTTTTAGTTTATCCCATGTTTTTTTTGCAGATTTACAAGCCATAATTATGGTGAAGATTTCTTCACTCACAGCATTATAAAGACATGTAAGAGCTTTGAATCGCTTTGCCTTTTCTTCATTAAAAAATTTCATCTGTGCGATCGTAGGATTGTTTCTTAGTGGAGTTGGTTGCTTATTACTCTCCAATATTTCCCACAAGTCAAAAGCTTTAAGATAAGTTTTCATTTTAACAGCCCACACACAATAATTATGCCTTGTGAACACTGATGTTTTTGCTGGAAAATTTGCAAAATCCATTGCTTTAAAAAACTCACTTAATCTCCCGTGTTTCACACACAATCCCTTCAAAGAAAAATGCTTTGATTTAACCTCACTAATCTCTCGTGTTTTCACTCACAACCCTTCTAAGATCAAGAAAACGCTCTGATACCAAATGTTAGTAAATGATATATGTAGGGCTTTAATTTAAAGAACAAGGAATAGAGAATAGGGAACAAAAGAATAGAGGTGGAAAAATAAAGAACAAGGAGCAGAAACAAAACGGTCTAAGGTTACTTCATCCCTCTAGTTTTATTTATAGAAGAAATCAAACACTACGGAAGATAAGAATAAAAAAAACAACCATCATCTCCTTTATCTAAGGAGATATATATATATATATATAGACTTTTCCTAGATAAGTTTATATTCAAATGATATTTGCTGATAAATAATAAAAGAAACATTGCAGAATAAACTCTAGCTTTGGTGCCATCACTTCAACACCTTTATCCATAATACGAAACTTCAACATTCTCAACAAAGACAGAAGGAAAAAATCATAATCTAAGCACGCAGCATGCTCTACCAAGCTTTTGAAATCATAGAACCAATCACCCCTGCTATAAGAGTTGTTGGATCACCTAGCACAGCCGATATAACAAACTGCAGGGCTAGTGCAGCCATTTCCCAACCTATCTTGGCCTTACTTTTTCTCTTGTTATGAATAAGGAGTGTATTTTTCAAGCTAGGAATCCTCGAATGAAATTTCCTAGCACTCTTTTCACCTATGTACCCTTGCCAATTCTCCATGAGCATGTCCTTAACACATGCCACATGCAGATTATATTTCTTGCACGAAGACCTGTAAGTCCAACTCCTGCCTTTACGTCCACATTTGAGACAAGATGCACTCACCTTCCTATACAAATACAGCTTAATCTCCCCGTCGTTAAGAACCATGGGCAATTTTGCACAACAAGGATGAAGATCAAATCCACAATCTTTGCAATGGTAAACGAAGCCCGTGACATCCCTTTCGCATGCATTACAAAAGCGAGGCTTGTCACCGGGAGGCCTCGAGAAGAATTGGAAGGAACATTTGGTGTAGAAAGAGTGAAAGATTGTGGGAGCAGGGATGGCACAATGCATATGGAGATCAAAATCACACATGGTGCATTTGTAGCGCGATCCAATTCCTACTTCCTTGCAGCCATCACACTTGAATGGAAATTCTGAGTACTCGAACTTCAGCTTGTGTTGTGGGTGGCTAAAGTGAGATATCTCAGTATATTTCATGTTTTTTTTTTCTTTGCTGCCTCGAACAAGGTACCTAAGCAACCATTATATAGAGCTAAGAATTATGGGTTTCTGTTTGAGAGATTAGATTCCATGGAGACTGTGGTTAAGGGTTTCTAATTAGATCGAGTTGTGTGGGTTTTGGCTTGTAATTGACGCAAGGAATTATGCTTAGTGATATGGTGATGATGGTTACATGAATATGAGTATGCATAAGAATTACCATTTCAGAAGGGCAAGGGCAGACATAACGCATATATTTGAGCATTTAGGCATATATTTGGATGGTGTCCCACTTAAGAATATATACGAGTTTTCACTTTCCGCATATGCTTCCAATCCACTAATGCTGAAACTTGACAAAGATCAGAAGACTTGAGAATATGATTTGAGAAAACATATTGAATAATGTGTTCCAGCGGATAAATCTGTGTCCAAACTAAACTTCCAAGGAATATTTGAAGAACTTGGAACTTTGAATTTACTGCAATATTAGGTATATAATTATTAAGGGGTTATTAGATGCGGTCTGCATATCTAGAGAGGGATCATGCACACACCAAGAAACCTCGGAATTCCAGAAGAATAAGGATTTGGCATCTTAAAAAGTTGATTGGATGAGATTACCAAAATAATTAATCAGCAAAGATTTAACTTTTTAATCACAAGCAAAGCATCCCAAAGTGTAGCATTAATTTAAATTATTTATGACCTTTTCTTCTAAACAGATGATAAGCATGTTCATGCTAATCAAACATATGGAAGATTAGAAGCATGTGGGTGTGGCCTTAGCACAACTCTTGAATTCATAAAGAGAAGATGGCTGAGATCATGAATTTCATCTGCATTTATCACTCTATATAGTGATAGAAATGTTGACAAAGGAGAACAGATTCCTATCCTGATGTTTATTGTCTTATAACGTCCAAGTTGCTCATAAATTTGGTGGAAATACATGCATATTGATAGTGTATTTTATATATATATATATATATATATATATATATATATATGATTGTCTCTTCGACTATATACTGTACCTAGGAAACAGTATACACTTGTCATCTTCATTCCTGATCATTTGATTACGTAATGCTTAATTCAAGGGCGTGAGACTTGCTTGGAAATTACAGGTCTTAAATTGCGGCTAAGAATGAATATAAATCAAGGAGTTTGTGGTTCAATAAACTTGGGAAACCATCATCAAAGAGACAACTAGCTAGAGGATCAGTCAACAGCACTGACTGAGTCTCAGATGATCAGTCACTACAAGAATGAAATAATTGTGTGCCTGATAATGTGAAGATTCTCCTAGTTCCCTTCTTTTGTATTTCTTTCGTTAGCTTAGCACAGAGAAACAAGTGGAATATGAGAATAAATGCAAGTGATGTCTGGGAGGTAATTGTTCAGAGCCAGTTGCTTTGTGCGGTTGTACTTGCAAGAACTGAGAACGGACAATAATGAATATGATTCCTTCATCATCCAAAAGCATTTTTCTTTCAGTCTTTGTTAGTAAAGTGATGGGTATCGTATATACTTACCTGTGGCTGTGTTGATCCCTTTCTATTATCCATAATTGCTCCAAGTTTTTCTCTTGAGCGGTCATTGTCTTTGAGTGTCTAAAATGGTGTTGCTGATGGTAAAGAGTTCATAGTCCTTGTTCTGGTCAGATTTGGAGGAAGCCATTGATTGTTGAACATCTTGCATTTTACTCTTATTCTCATACGTTGTTCGAGATTTATGAAGATTCTTTCTTTAGAAAGATTTTTTATGGTTTATAAAAGGTGAAATCATTAGCTAATTGAATGCTCATTTCTTCCGACATATCTAGCGTTGATTTTTTTTTTTTTTTTTTTTTTAGAATCTCCTATCTTGCGTTGATGGATAGTAAGATGATAATTATTGACGCGGAATATAATTATATAAATTATATTTTAAGATTTTATTTAATAATTTAATTTTTTAAATTAA
>Ga0307517_10006510_pt1 | contig 17279 bp, 7 predicted proteins | sample 23_EM_MG_FD_194515 | JGI IMG/M metagenome (GOLD analysis project Ga0307517, IMG submission 194515) | Populus trichocarpa ectomycorrhiza microbial communities from riparian zone in the Pacific Northwest, United States - 23_EM | ecosystem: Host-associated > Plants > Roots > Unclassified | place...
TCTTTTTTTTTTTTTTTTTTTTTTTTTGCAAAAAGTGATGGATTTTTTACCCTTTTTATTGGTTATATATATATATATTCTTCTCTCTAGGCTATTGCATTATAGTGTTAGCTTCCCCTTTTTTCTATGATTTTTCTCGTCAATTTGTTTTTGTTTCTTTTTCAATATTCTTTCAAAATCTCTTCTCTGGTGATTTATTTATAGTCTTTTCACCATATATCTTTTCACCCATATTAATACTACTAACTCTTTATCTCGTATCTTTACTTCCATATCCCTTTGTCTCTCTATCTTCTCATTCCTTTATCTCAAAGTTGTTTTACAATCTTCTCGTCCCTTTATCTCAAAAATTTAGGCTTTGCTTTAAGTATGGAAAAAGAGATTATAAAAGAGTTGGTGATATCAAATGAGAAAAAAATTAGCCAGGTTGATAGGAAGGGAATCTGAAGAGGAAGAAATTTTCATCCCTCCGATCCAAGTATCATTTCCAAAGTTACTTATGTAATTCAATATAAAGATATGACAGATATCCTACCTAAGGCTTGGATGCTATAGGCATTAACATATTGGAACAAGATGACAATAAGTTCTAGAGCTATTGTAAAGGGTGTAGAAGGAAAAGATTTCTTACTGCAACTAACTGTCCACATTGTGGAAGAAATGTCTGCAAAGATCTTTAGGTGAAAGCTGGAAAATGGCGAAACATTCTAAAATTAGATGACCCAAGAGGCTCATGTAGTCATCAAAAATCAAATGACAATGTTGTTTTAGTGTGATTTTTATGATTTTTTCAGAAACTACGAAGAACTCGTCCGAATATGGTGCTCAAAGTGAAAGCCGAGATATAAAGGCTATGGGATGCTGGTTTTTTAGAGTTGGTTAGATATGTATAATGAATATCTAATATAGTGGGTAATTCCTAAGAAAAGGATAAAATTAGAGTATGTGTAGAGTATAGAGATTTAAATAAAGCAAGCCTCAAAGACGACTTCCCTTTGCTACACATTGATGTCCTGATTGATAATGCAACACGAAACTCAATGCACTCCTTCATGGACAGTTTATCTGGGTACAACCAGATCAAAATGGCCAACGAAGTTAAAGACAAGACAACCTTTGTTATTTTATAGGGGAACCTTTTGCTACAAGATAATGCTATTTGGATTGAAAAACACCAGGGCCACTTATCAAAGGGCAATGGTAACTCTATTCCACAATATGATGCATAAAAAAATTGAAGTGTATGTGGAAGATATGATTGCTAAATCCAAAAAGGGAGAAGACCATTGTCAAATATGAGAAAATTGTTTGAAAGGTTGAGAAAGTATTAGTTGAAGCTGAACCCTATAAATTGCTCATTCAGGGTAAAATCCAGAAACCTAATAGGATTTGTGTTAAGTAACCAGGTATTGAAGTCGACCCTGATAAAGTAAAAGCAATTCAGGTCATGCTAGCTTCTAAAATAGAAAATGAAGTAAGAGTGTTCTTGGGTTATGTGAATTACATTGCTCGATTTATAACTCAAATGACAACAACTTATAAGCCAATCTTTAGACTCCTTTAAATAAAATCCTAAGGTATGGAACGAGGAATGCTAAGAAACTTTCAATAAAATCAAACAGTATTTGCAATATTCATTTTTTATGATGCCTCCCATGCTTGGTAGACTGTTGATTCTATATCTGAAAAAAAAAAAACAATGGGATGAGTACTTGGGCAACCTGATGAGTCTAATAAAAAATAGAAAACAATATATTATCTAAGAAAAAAGTTCACAGATTACGAGTCCATATATATAATGGTAGAGAAGCTTTGTTGTGCACTTGTATGGGCTGCAAAACAACTTTGACAATACATGTTGTATTACAATACATGTTGTATTACAATACATGACCAATTTCAAAATTGAATCCTCTAAGATATATCTTTGAAAAGCCTTATTTATCAAGCAAAATAACAAGATGACATGTGTTGTTGGCTGAGTATAACATAGTGCACATAAAAAAGAAAAGTCGTGAAAAGAAGTGCTATCGCTGATGATTTGGTAGACTGTTGATTCATCTAGGAATTTTTCTTTCCTAGATGAAGACATGTTGGTAGTAGAAAAGAAGAACTAGATTGGTGGACAATATGTTTTGATGGAGCAGTAAATGTATATGGCAATAGGGCAGGAGTAGTGATAATTTATCCTAACAAAAAACAATATCCTATTTCGATCAAGCTGCATTTTGAATACACCAATAATATGGCTGAGTATGAAACTTACATTCTCGGATTAAAAGTTGTATTAAAATTGAATATAAAGAAACTTGATGTCTATGGAGACTCAATGCTGATAATCTGCCAAGTGAAAGGAGAATGACAGAAAAAAGATGAGAAACTGAGGCTATATCAAGAATAATTGTCCAAACTAGCAGAAGAATTTGACAAGATAAAATACACTCATATGGGAAGAGAGAAAAACCAATTTGTTGATGTTTTAGCCACTTTAGCTTTCACGACCAAAATTGATTATGGGAATAGAGTGCAACCCATAAGTATTGAAGTCAAAATTTTTTTGGCTCACTACTGCTTAGTTGAGGAAGAAGTGGATGGGAATTTTGGGTATAATGATATCAAACAATTTATCCAACACCAAAAGTATCCCCCGGGGGCATCTAATACAAATATGAAAACCTTATGAAGTTTAGCCATAGACTATTACCTTGATGTAGAAATGTTATACAAGAGGTCATCTGATGGAACATTGTTGAGATGTTTGGATGAGATAGAAGTAAAAAAAACCACTCTAGGGAGTTCACAAAAGGATTTGTGCAACTCATGTTAGTGGATATATGATGGCTAGGAAAATATAGAGGTCAGGGTATTTCTGGATGACAATGGAAAGGGATTGTATAGAATATGTCAAAAAATACCATAAATATCAGGTGTACAATGATAAGATAAATGTGCCTCATACTCTTCTATTCAATTTAACATCTTTATGACCATTTGTAATATAAAGAATCGATGTAATGGGGTATGTCAATCCAAAGTCTAGCAATTGAAATTGGTTTATCCTAGTGGCCATTGACTAATTCATAAAATGGGTGGAAGCCAGTTCAAATGCTCATGTAACCCAGAAGGTAGTGAAAATTTATTGAACGAGATTTAATTTGTCGATATGGAGCACTTGAAAAGATAGTGACTGATAATGCTCAGAACTTCAATGAAAGAATGATAGTAGAGCTTTGCATAAAAAAAAAAAAATCAAGCACTTAAATTCATCTCCATAAAGGGAAAGATGAATGGTGTTGTACCTGCCAACAAGAATATGAAAAAGGTTATGCAAAAGATGGTAGTCATATACAAGGACTGTATGCATATCGCACCACAATAAGGATGTCTACAAGAGCTACACCTCATTTCTTGGTTTACAAGATGGAAGCAGTAATGTCATTAGAAGAAGAAATCTCGTCTCTAAGGGTATTAATGGAATCAGAACTTGAGAAAGTTGATTGAGTCAATATGAGATACGAAAAGTTAAATATGATAAGTGAAAAGAGGTCAGCTGCAATCTGTCATCAGTAGTTGTATAAAAAAAAATGGCTAAAGCAAATGACAAGAATGTTAGACCTAGGGTGTTTCAGGAAAGGTAACTAATACTGAGAAAGATCCTATCTCTACTTAACAAATATTAGAGTAAATGGGCACCCAACTATGAAGGCCCATATCTAATGAAGAAAATGTTCTTTAGGGGAGCTTTGTTATTGATAAAAATAGATGGAGATGACTTGCCTAGCTTATGAACTTTGACTCTGTAACGAAATACTATGTATAGTGTACTCATCATCTTTAAATTAATAAAGTTTGGTTATTCATTTAGTTACATTTGTGTTTTGCAAATGATCTCAAAAGGCTCAATAAAAAAAACTTTTTTTAAATTTTTTTTTTCTATTAAACAAAGGTTTTCAAGATTTGATTTTGGCTAATAATTTTAAGAAAAATCAATGATTTATCAAGTGCAATGATTCACCTAGTAACTCCCTAGGAGATGACTAAATACCCAGAAATCCAAATGGATGACCCAATCATCAAAGTTTGTGGTGCAAAAGCTACATGAAATAAAAAAGATGAAGTTTTCAGGAGTCATGAGCTCACAAAACAAATTTGTGTAAATCGCTACGGTAATGAAGTCAATTTATTAGTCCTAACTAATCTTGCTTGAAATGAGAAAAGACCACTTTTGATATTCCCTAGAGATGAATGTGTCCCTTGCAATCCTAATTTGAGTTGAAGTGAAAGTTTTTCCTTTGTAAGATAACCGTAACTAGGATCACACCCTACACTAGGGGCAAGTATTAGAAAATGATGAGAATGAAGGCATCTGAGAATGTACACTAACGATGAGAAAGTGGTCGAAAAACCTAAAAAAAATAGAATACCTATGAACATAATCCATGAGATCTTGATTGAGGTCGTAAAATAGGATAGCCCAACGAGCCCAACAAAAAAAGAGGGGGCTTTTCTAGATGACAAATCTTGAAAAGACACACTGGTATCTAAAAAACAAGCAAAAGCTTCTCCTGCAGCTTCAACAAACAAATAAAAGGAAAATCATTGAGGAACTTGTAAATGAAATAGAAAAGGGTGTTGGTATCTTGATATAAGCAAATACTGAGATTTTGGGAATGAAAAGATGATTAGGTGTTCGATCAAAGGTTTAGAGTTAAAAAAAAAACCTGGAACGATCCCTTGTCTTAACTTCTAAAAGTGAAGGTCTTTGATAGCATAACATATGTTGGAAGAATAGAAAAAAAAAAGATGAAAGGGCATAAAGGAGTGAAAGTGATCCTAGACCCATAAAACCCCCCTCAAACACCATTTAAGGCTATGAACTCCTTTTATTTGGTAGCCATAAAACTTAGCCTTCATTACATGCCTTGAAAAGTCAATTTTAATCAAGTGAGCAGGAAATACTTAAGGAACCATTTATAAGAATCATGATGAAGTGAAAAAGTATTTGTCTTTGTTCACATTGTGTGTCATGAGTATTTGAAAAAAGCCTAAGAAAAACAACATTGTCATAAGACAAAGAGTTTTAATTCATTCTCAATTAGGAAAAATATGATAGGACTCACCACGACTTAAATACTCACAAAAGGTGAAGGGTACAAACGCAGCTCGACACTCAAGATATGAAAATAACTCGTAAAGACTTGCTCAAGTAAACCGGGAGGGTGAGCTGGCAAGAGATACCAGTTCAGAAATTAAAACCCTTATCAATCAAAAAATAGATTATGAAGAAAAGAGGGGCTTATATTTTAAAAGGCATGCATTACATATGGTTTTACCTCAACTTTGAAATACTGTTGGCGTAGGATTCACCAATCAAGAGGAAAGGTGGTGAAATATGCATGGGTGAGTGAAATACAAGAAATGGCAAAGAAATCTCATCCATAAAGTGTGGATAACTAAGGCTATAAGACAAGACGCTCGTTTTAAGAGTTTACCCTTTGAGGGTATTTTGTTTTGAATTTTGAAATTTGAAAAAGGTAGGTCATCTATGAAAATAGATATATTTTTTTTAATTTCATAATGGATATGTCGCCTATGAAAATAGACTAATTTCAGGGAAGTATGAAGGCTTGCTGAAATTCTTTTTGGAATTTAAAAATAGGCAAGTCACCCATGAAAATAGGATGACTTTTTGAATTTTAAAATAGGCAGGTTCACCGTGAAAATAAACTAATTTCAGGGAAGCATGAAAGCTTGTTGAAATTCTTTTTGGAATTTGAAAAAGGGTAGGTCGCTCATGAATATAGGCCAGTTTTTTAATCTCAAAATAGACAAGTCGCCAATGAAAATAGACCAATTTTAGGGAAGCATGAAGGCTTAATAAAATTGTTTTTAGAATTTAAAAAAGGTAGGTTACACATCAAAATAGGCTAATTTTTAAATTTCAAAATAGGCAGATCGCCCGTTAAAATAAATCAATTTCAGGGAGGTATAGAGACTTGCTAAAATTCTTCTTCAAATTTGAAAAAAGACAGGTAGCCCATGAAAATATCAATCTTTGAATGTCCAAAGGGGCAGGTCATCCGTGATAATGAGACCATTTGTTTTTTTAAAAAAACAAAAAAATAAAGTCTTTAGAATTTCAAGATGGGTGGATCACCCAGTAAGACCATCAAACACATTTTTCTTTACAATCTTATTATGCAAAACCTTAATTTGAAAAAGAAATATAAAATACAAGAGGATATACATGTAGAAAGCTTAGAAGATTGTCGAAGTTAGTGCTGAAGGATCAAAGAGACAAGTGAAAAAGTTGGAGGACTAAAATATATAAAATTGGCAACCCCGTCCTGATTGATAAAAGGCCCAATTGGTGAAAATATTTTTATTTGGGGTAAAAAATACAAATTTAGATAGGTAAGGACTTAATGAGAATTTTTAAAGGACTTAATTGCAAGAAAATTTGATTTTTGAAGTTAGTTTAGGTTTTAATTGGAAGAAATTAAAGTCTAGGGGTATAGTTGCATAAATATTTTAAAGAGTTAATTTGGTCAAATCAAATGCTTAATTGCATAACTATTGAAGTTTGATGGGCAATTAAAAACTTGATTGAAGAAATCCAAAACCAAGGACCGAACTAAAAAAGATGCATGAATGTAGAGGTTGAAATTAACTAAATCAGGGGCCAAATTGAGTTTGGCAGGGGTGAAATTGCATGAAATTAAGAGTTTGGGAAACAATTTCAACTACAATTAAAAGAAATTGAAAGAATATGGACTAAAATGAAATCTGTCAGATCCCAAATTAAAAACCCTAATTTCTAGGGTTTAACTTAAATGATGTGTCATTCAGCCACTGTTTAGCTTCTTCTTCGAAAGTTTTGGCGGATCGAGTAGGCACTTTCAGACGAATAAATGGCATTTCCGACCACCACCATTCAACTGAGAAATACCCCCTCTACATAGATCAACTACCCCCATCAAACATTTACATCTCATTTTCTTCAATGAACTCAACATCTTGTCCCCGAGCAGCCATTACTTCATTTTCAGATTCTAGGCTGATCGGGTTGACATTTTCAAATGAATGAATATGGAGCTACAGACTTCTAAATTGAGTAAATTTGAATCCAAACAGAAGGTGAGCAACCCCTCTACCAAGAGTAGGTGGTCTTCAGTGACGATGACATTGGAGTTGCTCTAATAAAGCCTTGAAAGTGGTTAACTGATCAGTCATTTATGGTTGTGATACCCACTTCATAAAACCACTAATCTTTTCCATGTGTTCCCACTTCAAGCTTTATCAGTAGGTTCTTTTCAATCTATCTTTGAACCCATCAAAAACCCTATAAATACCCCCTAGGAAAATCAAAGTAGAGAGGAGAAAAAGAAGAAAAAAAGGTTAATAAAGAAATTTTAAGTGTGAAGGTTTAAGAGCGTAGCACAAGGATTTCTTAAGCTTTTAAAGGGCAGTAAGTTTGTGGAAGCAATACTTACAATGAAAGCAAAAAGGTACTAGCCACTCTAGGAGCTTGAAGGTATACTTTCTAACCAAAACTGAATTCCATGTGGCTTGCTTGAATGATTTTTTTATTGTCATTTGATCTGCATTTATATTTACAAGCATGGAGATGAGATTTATAATGCCTGGCAAGTAGTGTTGTGGTTGCCCCTTTCGTTACTATAATAGTTTGATTCTGTTTTCTGAAAGGTTTTTTTTTTTTATGTTTTAGATAAAATAAAAGTCTTCTATTTCAGCTATTTTTATAAAAACAATGTTGTTTTAGTTTAACTTAAGCAATGTATGTTGAAGCAATGATGTATATCCTAGATTTTCTAGGCCTGTTTATGACCAAAATGAGTCTCGAAAAACTAATTTTGAATCCATATTGCATGAACATGTATGCTGTTTTAAGCTGATATTTTTTGGATTTGAAATATCTTGTATAATTTAGATGATTTGATGTTATTTGTTGGATCTTTTGATTTTAATATGCTTGTTTATAGTAATGTGGTTTGCTGGAACTAAGAAAGCATGTTTTAGAGGCCTACAATGCCAGTTTTGGGTTTAACAGTGGCTAGTTTTATATCTAGGCATTTTTCGGGTTTTAAAGCAGTGTTCTTGAAAAGAACATTGTCTTGGCCCTATGATTTCGACTAGTTTTGGTGCAATTCTTTGCACATAACCATTTGGGCGACTTTATTAGTCAATAATCCAGGGTTTATTTGCATTAGTAATATGTTTTCAGTAGGTTTTAAACCAAACAGGTCACCATTAGGCCAAGGTTAAAACCTTGTTTGGTTAACAATATTTTTGCGAAAGGTTTTCTTTAGCTTAAGGGTGTGTATGACAAACACCTCTTAAAACTATTTTGACAATTTTAGTTTTTGAAAAAGAAATGGGTTTTTGCAAAACATGGCCTTAAAAAATAAAATTATGCTTGTTGCATGCGGCCCAATCCTTACAAAAAAATTGCATTTTATTTATAATGAAAAAGAGAGAGAAAAATGTTTTTTTAAGTTGTTTTATAAAATCTTTGTGTTGTTCTTTTTGCATTTTTTGGGAATTTACAATAAATTTATAAAATTTCTTAAGGATCTGAACAATATTTTAATAAGTTTGTACAAAACATTTTCTCTTATAATTAATGGTCAACATTTTAGTATAAATATTGGACTTACAAGTAGGTTGATATTTAAATATCAGAGTTGACTAGAAAATTCTAAGAATTATTTTGAATATTCACTATTTTTAATTGAGAGTATTTTTCACCATAATATACAAGTTCTGGAAAACGCTTTTGTCTTTCAAGATAGGTGAACCTTGTTAGGACACTTGCATGGATTCTTCCTATAAAACTTTATTTGGACATATAAGCCCATAATAAATTTAAAATGCCAGATGTATTCATGAGCATAAGTCTTTGTTTTGAGCCATACACAGACCATTAGTTATGAATCTATCAACACCTTTAAACCACATCTAGACCACACACTGCAACTTACATTATGTAATGTGCGTTAAAAGTGCTAATATCTTTCATTTCTAAAACTAGTTCCTTACCCTAGAATTTCAAATATGACTATTCAACCTGGATTTCCTAGTGACCCTAAACGAAACAACTAGGTGGCGACTCCTTGATCCTAACACCCCGCCGCATCGCGCACGTTATATGCAACATTACCAATGGCAAGAGATCCTCCTAATTTCCCCTAAACTCTAACACACATGTCCTTAAAAGGTCTTCGAGAGTCTGAATAGTCCTTTTAGATTGACCATTTGTCTAAGGATGAAATGCAGTACTTTGGTTCAATTTAGTTCCCATGGCTCGTTGCAGACTTGGGCATAATCTTGATGTAAACCTCAGTTGATACTAACACCTTATATAGTCTAATCACATCATTTACATTCAGTCTGGCTAACTTATCCACAAAATCAATCATTTTTACAAGTAAAAACAAGGCAGATTTTGTTAGTCGATCTTCAATCACCCATATAAAATCACTACCCTTCTTGTTCTTAAATAAACCCGACACAAAATCCATGGCAATGTCTTCCCATTTGCATTCAGTGATTGATAATAATTGTGAGTTTCCTGTAGGCCTCCGGTGTTCTATCTTTACTTATTGATAAATCCTGCAGCTCGACACAAATTTTATTATTTCCCTCTTTATGTTAGGCCACCAGGAGTACCCTTTTAAGTCTTTGTACATCTTAGTACTCCCTAGGTGCGTTGCAAATCTAAATTCACAGGCCTCTCTTAACACTTCATTCTTTAGTGCATGATCTTCTAGTAAATAAATTTGTCTATCCATTGGTACTTACCTATCTTTTAAGATTTGAAAAGGCGTTTCAATTTCTTGCCTCATCTTTTCCTTAATCCTTTTCATTTCCTCATCCGATTATTAATCCTTCAACATCTTATCTTGAAGTAAAGATTGAATTTTAATGTGAGCTTAACCGGAGATCTATCATTTTCAGTTCCGCTAGATCCCTTCATTCTTGAACCTCCATATAACAAGCTATTACCTTCTATTTTAGACTTAAAACATCAGTAACCACATTAGCTTTTCCTAGGTGATAATCAATTACACAGTCATAATCTTGTATTAATTCCACCCACCTCCTTTGTCGTACATTGAACTCTTTTTGCGACATCAAATATTTCAAACTTTTATGATTCATAACTATTTGAACTTGTGATCCATACAAATAATGCCTCCATACTCAAAGAGCAAACACTACCGCTACAAGTTCTAGATCATGCACTGGGTAATTCACTTTATGTTGCTTCAACTATCTCGAAGTATAGCAATTACTCTTCCATGTTACATCAACACACACCCCAAACCTTTCCTGGAAGCATTACTATATACTACAAATCTTTATGTTCCTGAAGGGAGGACTAACACCGAAGCTGAAGTGAGCCTTCCCTTCAACTCTTGGAAACTCTCTTCACGTTCTTTTGACCAAACAAATCTAACTTCTTTACAGGTCAACTAAAGATAAACATGCCTCAATAATACTACGTTCTTGAGCCAAAACTCATATTTGTCTAGTTTTGCACACAATTTATTTTTCCTCAAAGTTTGTAGCATATTTCTCAAATGTTGTTCATGCTCCTTATATGAAATAGAATATACCGGTATTTTATAGATAAATACCACTATGTATTGATCCAAGCATGGCCGAAACAATCAAACTCGTAAATACTATTGGGGCATTTGTCAACCCAAAAGGCATAATCAAGAATTCTTAATGTCCATAACATGTTTTAAAGGCTATTTTTGCACATCTTGCTTTGTAATCCTCAGTTGGTGGTATCCAAATCTCAAATATATCTTGGAAAATACCTTAGCACCCTTCAATTGGTCAAAAAAATCATCTATCTATGGAAGTTGATACTTATTATTCATGGTCACTCTATTAAACTGATTATAATCAATATACAACATTGGAGCTCCCTATAGTGAATTACTAGGCCAAATAAATCTTTTGTCCAGTAACTCTTATAACTGGACCTTTAATTCATCCAATTCTGCGAGCACCATCATATATGGAGATTGAGCTATAGGGATGGTTCCAGGGAGAGTTTAATCAAAATTTCAATATCTCTACTCGGAGTTAATCTAGACAATTCTTTGAGAAATACATCTTGGAATTCCCTTACAATAAAAATACTAGCCAACTCTATACTATCCCATTTTAATTCCCTCATATGAGTATATGAGTTAAATAAGTGAGACATCTTTTCCTAATCAATTTCCTAGTGGTCATGATTGAGATTACATAACTCGATATTACTTTTTTTCTCTTTTAAACACTACCCTTTTCCCACTTATTCCTTGAATAGTCACTGTTTTCATTAAGCAATCCACTTGTGCTTAATGCTCACTTAACCAATCCATACCCAAAAACAAATCAACACCATATAAATCCAAGGGCATTAGATCTACTCTCAAATCTAACCCTTCCATATATAGTTTTATCCATATATAAATATCATCAATGTCTATGTTTTCTCCTAGAGGTGTACTAACAGTTACCCCCACATTCATTTTACTAGGTAACACATGTAATTTATTTACGATTTGACATGATATAAAAGAATGATTGGCTGAAGGATCAAAAAAGCATAATCTGGTATCAATTCTAATTTCAATGTACCTGCCACCATATATGGTACTGTTCCGACATCCTTTTAGGTCATATGGTATACTCTACCCGAGTCCTTTCCCCTTAGAACCTGGGTTGACCTCGATTAACACTCGTCCTAGACGTGTAGGCCTTACAGGTCGATAAACAGTAACCGACTGCTGCTAACTCTATATAGCAGCTCTTTGACCTTGTGCTGCCTCGGTAGCCCTACGAGGACACTCCTTGTGGCTCGCATCTCCATAGTAGAAATAACCTCTTTCTAAATACTAACAATCCCTTCATCAATGCCCTTTACCCCTATAATTATAATACCTCCCTAATGTCATTGAGTAGTCTTTAGAGTGTTTCTAATTACATTTCCCACATAGTGGATATACGGCTCCTCTCTGTTTAGTAAACCCTTATGCAGTGTTGGCCCCCTGCTGAGCATGATAACCCAAAGATCCTCTACTGCTAACTTGTCTGGATCCCCCTAAATTTCCCCCTGTAGTCAAGCTTCCCCTGCTTCTGTGGAACAACACAAATGACTTACCACTCTTTCCTTTCTTTGAAAAAAGGTGGTATGCGAGTAGAAAACATAAAATCCCTTTTTTTCGGCCCAACTAATTGATCTTGTCCCACCCCTGACCTCGATGTATCTCTAATCACTCTCTTCATACCCTGAGCAACCTGTACCAACTCCTAGATGAACTGAAACTCCATAGCTATCAAGACCATCTTTAATTCTTGTCTAATTGCATCACAAAACTTCTCAATTTGATGGCGCTCAATAGTAAGATATGTAGAAGAGAAAATAAATAAGTCTTGGAACCTGCTCTCATACTCCAGTACAGTCAGGTATCCCTATCTCAAATCCAGGAACTCTTGTTTCTTCTCCTTTCTATGCTGCCAATAATAGTACCTTTCCTCATATTCTTCCTTGAAATCCTTTCACATTAGCACATCCTCAGATCTCCTCTCCATGATAATCTCGCACCAAGAATGGATACTTTCTATTAATAGTTGGGTTACATAATCAACTCGTACCTCCTTCGGTATAGCCAATGATCTACAACCTCGTCTCCTGAATAGATCACACAACTTAACTCTCTCGTACCTTTAACCCAGTGTACCAAGGTAACCACCCTTTTCGCTCTAGGAGCTACAGTAGAAACTCTTGCCACCTTTGCTGCCATTACCCTAGCCAACTGTTCTAGAAAAAACAAGGACTAAAATGGGGTTAGGTGTAACAATCGGTGCCATCCATAGGGCCCAATCTATTTGTCTTTATCTATCCTGAACCTATCTATCAAATGCCTTAGGTAATGATACCTTTGCTAGTTAGATAATAGAATTATCATAATATCTTGATGCTTCACCATTTTTGGAGTGTAATGATGCTGCAGGTATATGTGAGGTAGTATCTTTCAATGGATCCCCCTCTAGATCACTCATACACTGTAAACTTGACCTTTTTCCCCATGCTAGAGACGGGTCAGTCCTGGCCCTTGCCTTATTCAAACCATCCTGAAACATTTTCTTCTTTCAAAATGACAATAACATCCTAATCCATGAAATAATAACTGGTTGCTCTAATACCAATATATGATAGTCCAATTTCCAGGACAACACCCAAACAATATTATAGTAAACATGTGATTTATTTTTGTATAAGTAAGTCCATAAAAAAATCCATTGAAATTTGAACAGAGTCTTCCCTATACTGAGAGGTCTCAAGTTATTGATACAAACATGCTTTATTCCTATAATTCTTTACTCAATTCTGATCCAATTATCATGGATCTTAATCACAACATTTATCATCTCCACATCACAAATTCTATACAACAATACACAACATAAATTTACATCAAAAAAAGGCTTAATATATATTTATATACATACCAAAAGCTTATCATTAAATTACAAGTTACCAAAAGTTTACATGGTTTCAAAATACAGATATAATGTTCCTTGTCTATATAACAAAAGATAAAATATAACAGGAATCACTCTTAGTGTGAATGCGATGGACTTGTAAAAATACAACATATGATATAAATATAAATAAAATAATAATAACAATGACAATGGAAGCTTTACTTGATTTTTCACTTCTTTTATGACAATAATACAACAAAGCCTTTACCGTCATTCATTCATTTCTCTTTATCAACTTCTACCTCAATATTATGACCTTTTTTTTTCTTTTTTAAAACATTCATCATTCAACGATACTCTCTATATCATTAACCATTTCCATTTGAAATCACAACCCACCACTTAAAGATGGTCCTCATATAAATATCAATACCAATGTATTCTTATTAGCAGTATTAACTCTTCATCTTTCTTAAAAAATAACTAATCAAATACTCTCTCTCCCTATGTCAATTCTCTAAAATGGTGATGTCGATACTGATGGACCCCATTAGTATCATTAGTCTCTCTTACAAGGATTGACTAATAGATTTTATTGAAATTGTCGATATCAGTGCATCTCACTGGTATCATTAACTATTCCAAACCCGAAATTGCTAATCAAATCTGTCATAGTATTTAGATTCATCCATTGAAAGTGTCAACGTTAAGGTTCCCTTGACATCATTAGCCTTCATGCTAGGAGTAACTAATTAAATTTAAATAATGCTGATATCAATGAAAACCCGCTGATATCAATGAAAACCCACTGATATCATTAACTATTCCTAACTTGGAATAGCTAATCAAGTCCATTTTAATATTTTAATTCCACTTTCATAAATGCTAATGCCAAGGACCCCTATACATCATTAGCCTCCATACCCGGAGTAACTGATCAAATTTAAGTAATGTCGATATGAGTGAAAACACACTGATATAAGTAATTATTCCTAACTCAAATTAGCTAATCAAGTACATTATATTATTTTGTTTCCTTTTTATTATTCATTATTCATTATCAATCCAACAAGTAGTATAGAATCATAAGGAACTAACATTTCTCATAATGAAATGAATTAGAAACATAGGCGTTGAACACCTATATGCTATACGTGATATCCCAGCACCTCCTTTTCTATATGGTTTAACAATTAAGATATTCTTTGTCACCACAAGACCTAAATATCACTATCAATTCTCATTGAAACACATAATTTATAAAGCTTAAAACCATTAACCCTTTTCTCTTTTGGTCGGCCCTCACCCAAGCCAAATTACCAAAATTCTTTCTTCAATTACTTATGATATAAGGCCAATTCCATATTATTAACCCATCCCAACATTATCCCATTGCCAATTCACAAAATCCCTGAATTCACTTATAAAACCCTAAGTTCAAGAATTGAATATTAAATCAAAAAATCAATTTAAATTTCTTGATAACTTAATCATATAAGTTTAAAACACCTTACCAAGCAATAATATATACTCCACAAATTAGCTAGCAATAAATCCTTCAAGTTTTGTCCTTCTTCCTTTACCACCCTTACTTTCTCTCTCTAATTTAATCTTTCATCTCTTTGATCTTTCTTGATTTTTAGTGTAAAATGTGTTTTTCTCTCTCAAAATCCTCTATTTTCACTCCTAAATATCACTTTCTAACCCTTCAAAGTGAAAGGAAAGAAGAAGGAATAAAAATACTCTCCTTCTCATTTGACAACACACCATCAATTTTAAGGAGATAGTGGCCAAATAGGTTTGATCGTTTTGAGAAATGGTCTGACCATTTTATTAAATCGGTCTAGCCATTTCTCAAAATGGCTAGATCATTTACAACGCTAGAAAAATGGGTATTTTTTGTCGTAATCCTTTTTTCTTTCATCTTTTTAACTCATTTTCTTTTCTTTTTTTACTTCCTATCATTTCACCGTAATTTTTATTATATTATTATTTTTAATTTGTCCCAGTTTAATTAATTCTTTTTTTACATTTCAAAGTATTTTAACTGGGGCTTACATTTATTATTTAGTTTGTTAATCATACATTTATCTATGTCTACGTCTACTAGATGATCTAATGTAATGAACCAAAATGTGCTACTCATGTACCAAATAAAATACTCCTCTTATATAATCACATGATACATCTCTATAAATATTTTATTCCTTTGTGCATCCTATTGTGATTCATAAGCTCCATATCGATTTAACTAATTGTAATCATCATTTTTACCCTGAATTTATGGTGTGAAATGCATCACTTGTATCGATGTTAACTGAAATGTGTTGTTTGTAGCCAAAATATCGCATTACCCGATCTGGGCAATATAGCTCAACCATCTAAAAAATATCAACGAGGCCACTAAAGTCCATATGTCCATTCCGTTAGTGCAAATAGTTGGAGAAATTGCCAATCTTTCGTCTAAATAAGGTGTCTACATGACCTATAGATGATAATTTTAGTAAATATTAAACAACAATAACTCGGTGAAGATAAGTTTTTTCATTAACAAATGGTTCAATAAATACCTGGATAATATGTTACTTATCTAGCTCGTTCTGATAAAATGACAACACATGTGTTGAATTATTATCAAATACTATACTAGCACACCACCTAGAATTACAAATATGTTAGTTTAATTTTATTTCTAAAGTTACAATTAGAAAATATAAATAACATTAGAATACCTACATCCTAATGCGAGCTGATGTGTAACCCCTATAATCTGGACAGTTATAAATGACAATTTAGGTATTTGGGGTCAACCCACATGAAGATGCCTCTAAAAGCATAATTGTTATTAAACAAAAAATAAGTTGTTTATTTAATGTTAACAACAAACATTTAAAATGTATATTGTTATTTTAAATTCTTCGATTCATATCTGTAAAAGTAGAAAACATCCCCTAACTTGTTTAGCCCTCTTCATGCATGGAAGACATATATGTTTGTATAGGCATGCCAAGACATCATATCCCTAGTTATATGTGGGAATGATATCAAAATGATCCAGGATCGTCAAATAAATTAAAGGAACATATCTCCCCATGAGGTTTGTGAATAATACACTGCCATACAAATACAATATATATGCTCTAACATACCTACAAAACATATTAAAATTATCATACTAATTAATGCCAACTTAACAAATAATCAACATATTCAAATCACAATTCAATTGATACATCCACAAGACCTCGTAGTTAACATCTTCAGGTGTTGTGGTAAATGTTTCCTTAATCAATTTAAGACGTATGCTACCCTATTTAATTTAAAAGAAAGGGGTACCCCGCTAAATCTAAATGCATTCTCGCATAAGGTAATCTAATTACACACGTTAGTAGATATGACAACTCATTCATCAATAGAAAGTTTAAGCAAAACCATCATATCCTATAATGTCGGTGTCATCTCTCCATATCTAAGATGGAATGTGTGTGTCTCACGTCTCCATCACTCATTTGGTACATTGATCAAATTGTGGTCAAGCTTAAAGTGCTCTAGAAAACTGATGTATAAAAAACCAGTCTGGAACATATATGGTTGAACCCACTCATGTAGTTTCATCTGTTTATGTGTCCTAATAAATCGTGGTCTCATCCTACATAAAAAAATAAAATAAAATTACATATATATATATAACCTTTAATGTTAAGTAATGAAAAAGTTTATATAAATTATATATTCTTACAATCCTGGCAAAAAAAACTCCAATC
>Ga0307517_10006511_pt1 | contig 17278 bp, 24 predicted proteins | sample 23_EM_MG_FD_194515 | JGI IMG/M metagenome (GOLD analysis project Ga0307517, IMG submission 194515) | Populus trichocarpa ectomycorrhiza microbial communities from riparian zone in the Pacific Northwest, United States - 23_EM | ecosystem: Host-associated > Plants > Roots > Unclassified | place...
GATAGCTGCCAAGCCACTAAATGGTTCATGGTATTTCACTCGATCATCATTACTGTTTTCGCTCAGGTACTGGTCGCGTTAAGGTCTGGTCATTCCCTCCGGATCAAAACAAATCCATGTTGAAATTGTGGCCCTAGGATATACGCCATAACCGGGAAGAACAGGCTGCTCGGTGGCACATTTGCCCTTTTCATCACCGCTCAGTTCTCCTTTGGAATTTTTTGCGTGATCCGGATTGCACTGCGTCCATGTGAGTTCCTCAATCGCTCGTTTATCCGTGTGTAGACCCATATCAGTCCCAAGTACGATCGTTGTCAGAGATCAATTTAGACGCGTTCGCCATTTGTGCGTTCAAACAGTGGAGATCCGGGGATCTCATCTACACTTCTATAGCGATTTTTTTCGGTACGTCCTCGCCCTCAAGCCTCCAGTACAGTTTCAAATCTGGAGTTCTGATGCTGCCTTGCATTCCGCACTTCCCTACGTCATACCATTAAGATGTTCTTACGTTCCTGATCATTTTTTACACAGCCAAGAGATCAGCGGCGTATAGATATCCGGGCATTCCGTGCCTTTTGGATACTATTCTGCGAGATGCTACGCTGCACTTCATGCTCGTGTTTTACGCTCAGGTGCTGTCCCAGTTTTTCTTGCTCCTCGCCCCGGTAGGTGGTGCATGATACACCCAGGTTAATTTTATTGTACTTACCGCGTGCATATGTTCAGGAGGAAATTCGGCTCTTGCCTGGAGTGTAAGTTCTCTCTCCTCGTCGTCGAAGCGACCTTCGAGTGGCCGAGATAATAACTTTGGTTCCACAGGGCAAACACAATTATTATCTCGGTCATGGCGTCACGCCTCATGCTCTCTTTAAAGAAAGCTGCTACCGAACCGAATGGGCAGTGGTCTCTCGAAACCATGAACGATCCGAGTTCGGGAGGGTTGGCGGGGGATGGGGGCATTCGTTTCGCCTCACAGGTGCCCGGAGAATCGGACGAAATCTCGGAAGATCCCACCCCACCGAATGAAGAAGATAGAGTTTGAATTTACACCTCGATTGCCTCACGCTCGCGGCTCAAAGCAACCGTGCTGATTCGAATCTTTTGTGTATATCAGTGCATAGAGGACTCTCTGGTCACGAGCTTCTGTGATGTTCTGAATCTATTCCATGCATGTACACATAACTAGTCAGTGCAGGTCTCCTTGTGTTCAATCGCATCTAATGTACAGGCCTTGCGTGGCGGTCATACATAGGAATGTCGTGACGTCTGCCGATCCATCGGAGGATCTATGATAACCGGTAACCCCCTGGTTCTTTGTTTGTACAACCAAGACCTGATAAACGTCCCGCACAGATCCTCTTAGGGGTATGGGGTTCCACCGCCGCGTCAATCGGGAATCTCCCGACTGCCGTGTTAATTCTCGTGTCTGACGTGGTCTTTGGCGCGGGAATGAAAGTGGTGAAATTTTGGAATTCCATGGGATCTCTCGCGCGCGATGATTGCAGCATCTAGAATTTTGGTAGAAGACATCATCGTCGTTCAATAGAAGTTATCGGTAAGGCAGTTTCCCCAACTTCGTTTATTGTGTAGAGCGGAACTGCCTCGAGAGATCACGGCAATCATTTATTCTTGACATAGACCCCTGAACAAGCGTGTCCTGAGGGTACATTATTAAGGATAGATCCCTCACCTCGAGTCGTTTGACAGCCAGGAAGCGTTCAGACCGTTTGGTGCGGAACGAGTCAAAACATCCTGATGATCGGGTTGGACTTCCCTGAGGAATCAGTCCAGTCTGACCACTGCTCAGACATATCACGCTCGATCTGTGGTCATCTTTCAGGTTCGGTGCCGTCACAAGTGTCGTGTAGCCTCAAAATGCGGACATCGCATACACAGATGAGGCTAACCTCTCCGCTGTCGCTCGCCCTCGATGTCTCTCGTCCACAGACCCCTCCCCACTCTCCTGCCCGATTTTCCCCAAATCTACAACGACATAATATGAGAACATCCTGACCTCCGGCTTTTTATTTCGCATTCACAAGTGAGGAATTCGGGGGGTTCGTGGCTCGAACCGGGGATCCACCACCGTCCCCATCCTCCTCCCCGATATGTGAACGTCACTATCATGAGAAACTAGAGGACATGCCGATCAACAACCGACGTGCAAGGGGCAAATGTCCTCGTACCTTTACGCCCACTTTGGTTTCATTCCCGGTAGCCATTTCTCCGCCGGTATAGGTAGTGTTCGCCTTCCTCTCCAAGACTTTACCTCTCCACTTATGCCGGGGGCAGTCCTACTCGAAGTGCAAGTAAGTCTCTGGTCCTCAGCTAGATCTGCGTACTCGTCCTCAATCATACCGTCTTAGTCCTCGTCGTCATGTTCCCAAGCCTCGGCGAACGTGGCAACGCTGAACGTAAACGTCGGTAGTGCGACCGCGAATGTCGGACGTGGCTTCTTCGATTGAGGACTTGTACCGGACTCATATATTGGACCAGACTAATAGAATATTTCGCCGTGTACGCCGCAGCAGTGGGGTTGGCGAGGAATGGAATGGAGATGCCCACGAGTGAGAGGTAGCTCGTAGTGCCGATCCTGACCTCGAACCGCACGGATTGAGTTTATGCTCGGGTTTGATGAGGGTGTGGCGACACGTCGAGCATCGCTCGGATTTCAAGCGGTATCCGCGTGGGTTCCAAATCACTGTGGGGAGAAGATTAGCGACTTTATGCGCGATGAATCGTCAATCGGGCTGACCTGGCGAGTGCTACAGTGTGGTAATCCCCCCCCCCCCCCGGACTTCCGATCCTGAGAAGATTACCCACGTTAACACTGCCACTCTCTTTCAATGAAACGTCTATTCGACTCCGATGTTCCGGCATCTCGTCGCGGTTTGGCTTATCGCGTCCAGCCCGACTACGAGAGAGGGGGTTGTACTTGTTGAAACCGGGAACGTTCCGGGAGAGAGCATCTGAGGCAGACGCGGTTATAGGATTAGGGTGGGTGTGTTGCGCGGTACGTGGAGTAGAGGACGAAGCGGGCGAGGAACGTGTGAAGTGTTCAAAATGTTCTTTGAGGCGTTCGAATTCCGGGTTGTTCGGGTGGGACCCTCGTATTTCTGGAGTGGGTCTGAAATTTGCGTTTTATTGGAAAGGATGTCCTTGGATTGCTTGTGTTACTGGCGAACCGAACGCTGTCAGTGTCGTCAGTGTGTCTCTTGGATGCGATGCGGAAGCACAAACCTCGGATCTCGGAAAATAAACTTCGGTCTGATCATGGTCTCGGGTCGCGCGAAGGAAATTGCGGGTTTCAGTGTACGATCGAAGGCATGTGGGTGACAGGTCGAGGAATGGGAACGATGGTTAGGGAGGTAATATGGATCATCGCCTGCGTGTGACTTGGCTCGTTCAATGTGAGCGCGTGCATCATCGAACCTGTCTTCGTCGAAAAAGCAGATGGGCAAGGGAGCAACGGATCCCAGCCGGCTGATCGTCCAGCCAAAAGAGGATGCGATTCCGAGAACCGCCTCGAGATGGCGAATGACCTTCATTTGGAAGGGTATATCCCACCAAGAACACGATAACATTGGCAGACCAGAAATCGGCCACCTTTCTCGAGGGCTAGATTGATCGCGCGGGGTGCAGCCTCTGCGGCGTCAGGCTGGTCGTCTTGATGTAGCAGCCGAGGTCATCCAAACGGTGCTTTACAGGAGTGGAGGCAACTCGCAGGATCCTTTGGGCAAATGTAGCGGTGCAGGCGACCTGATGAATCCATTGTCTTGATACGTCATGGAAGGAATGTAGAATTTGTCAAAGACGTTTGTTCTGCCCAAGATGGTGAGAAACATCCATTCGAGGCTCTCATCGAGAGAAGGTTCAGAAGGGGTCACGCATTGCACCCGCGTCGAGCGTCAAAGCCACGGGGCCAATCATCCGCTATCGCACCACCATCTACGCCCATCCGCCCAACACCGACATGGACAAAATACGAGCTTCACTCTCCAAAACGAAGGACAAACTCAAGCAGCGACTAACGGGGAGAAAACGCAGGCCGGGGGGAACGGGGGCTAACCCCAGTGAGGAGGGGGCTGACTCAACGAGCTCGCTCCCACAACCAGAGCCTTCCGTTGCAGCGGACGAAAGTCACAGCCGGGAAGGGGATAGTGCCGACGCATCTGGAGGGCGACTTGTTTCAACCGGTCAACCCCCCCAGCCAGATGGGCCAGAATCCGTGCCAGCGCGTGGAAGCGATAACGGTCAAGAAGGGGGAGATGCAGACATCGGCGGAGGGGAAGCCAGCCAGAACGATTCGCACCCACACCCGGACGTCGAGGTTGCGGTGGGAAGTGGACGCAGCGGAGAACTTGAGGGAGTCTATCCATCTCCATCCACTCCTTCAATCTCGCGTGGTGTGGAACCCGACAGTACGTGAACATGGTCGTTTTGGCTGCTGCCTCTGATTGTTCTTTCTGAAAATCCAGACACCTCTACCCTTCTTGACCATAGTCCAGAAGTTGTTCGTCCAGGCGAGACCCTCAAACCGAGTGTCGCATCAGATGAGAAGAAGTCGAACTCCAAATCTACTCCGTCTGCCACGGTCGAACTGCTCCGTGGGGTGAGAGACTCTGCAAGTGGCTTCGGTCCGCTCAGATCCGTCGCAAGATCTCTCTGCTCTATTCTCGGCAACTGCGAGGTACGGCCTCCTTCCCGTACATTCGACTCGCAATCCTTACGGTCATTCTAGGGAACGGAGGTGAACGAATATGCTATAGAATCATTGGCTCTAAGGGTCAGAATCCTTTCTGAATCGCTCTCCGCACCTATTCCTCTGGGCGACGTCAATGAGGAGGAGAGAGCAAACGAGCTGGAACGGTGAGCCCACATTCTCCAAGACCAAGAGCCGAGTCTGAGGGGCGGGGATTTCCAGGAAATTGGAAGCGATTGCCCGAGATATGGACTCGATGACGATCCAGAAGGATCTCGCGCTTTTCCTCAAAAAACCTGAGAACGCACAGAAGCTTAACGGTCTAGTGCAAGACATTCGTTATGCCTTGATGGAGTATCAGGTTCGCTCTTCCGAGTGACTTGCTCTTGTTGTAGCTAACGTATGCTCAGACCTCGCGTCAGCAAGACATCTATAACGAGGGTTGTCAGAAGATTGTAAGTCTCGCTCCCTTACGATCCCACCCTTTGTAGTAACTCGAAAATAGGAAGATGCAGATCACCATCGTCTGGAAAAGATGCGTCACACCGCTGACGCTGGGTACCGTTCCGGGAACAGGCAGGGGTGCCTGAGGGGAACTAGGACTGACGTCCTTCTGCGACTCGAACGCTGGCTGGGGGACAATCAAGACCACCGGGTGTTCTGGTTGAACGGACTCGCGGGGACCGGAAAGTCGACGATCGCCCAGACGTTCGCAGAGATCAGCTTCGCGGATGGAAAGCTTGGCGCGAGTTTCTTCTGCTCACGAGACTTCGAGGATAGAAACAATCTCCAAGTAATCTTCCCAACTCTCGCTTTCCAACTTGCATATCGGTACCTCCCATTTCGAGAGCGGTTGATCCAGGTCTTGAGGGCCAATCCCGATGTTGGACGGGAGTCTCTCTGTTCCCAGATGGAGAGGATTATCGTTGGCCCGTTGAAGGCCTCCCAAATCCGGACACTCATCATCATTGATGCCCTCGATGAGTGCAAGGACGAAGAACCTGCCTCAGCCATTCTTTCTGTACTCTCCTGCTACGTGAACAAGATCCCACATGTCAAGTTCTTTATCACTGGTCGTCCAGAGCCTCGGATCCGCTCCGGATTCCGTCTCGAGTTACTCCGGCCCATCACAGAAGTCCTCAGACTGCAAGATGTCCAACGTTCCTTGGTGGATGGTGATATCAAGCTATTCTTTAGGACTCGGTTGGCTGACATTGCTAAGGCCCGGAGTGACTGCAACTTCACACAAGAATGGCCAAGTCCATCTGACATCAACACTCTTTGTGAAAAGGCAGCAGGGCTCTTCATCTATGCCTCAACCATTGTCAAACTTTTCACATCCAGGAACCACACACCCACTGAGCAGCTGGACCAAATCATCTCTCTTGCACAAAATACCACCCACAAAGGACGGTCTGGGATTGACCTGCTCTACACCCAGGTTCTGGAGCAAGCAGTTGATGGCATGGATGTGGATGCCAAGGAAGTCCATTCCCGCTTCAGGACTGTGGTTGGAGCAGTGTTACTTGTCCTTAACTCTCTTTCAGCAAGGGGTCTCTCAGACCTCCTGGGAGTGTCCAGCATCTCAACCACCATTTATTCCCTCCACTCCCTCCTCCTTGTCCCTGAGGACCCAGAAGACCCCATCCGAGCCTTCCACAAGTCATTTCCTGACTTCCTCACAGATCCAGTCCGGTGCAAAGATAAACAGTTTTATGTGGATCCTGCAATTCACCATACAGAAATTCTACTCTCATGCCTTGACCTGATGATAAAAAGGTTGAAGAAGAATATCTGCAACCTGGACAACCACACTGTTCTCAGACAGGTCAAAGATCTTTCCACTTGTTGCAAAGACCACATTGGAGAGGCCCTGAAATATGCATGTTGCTTCTGGACAAAGCACCTTCTGATGATCCCTGGAAATACCTCCTGTATCAAGGAAGTGGAGAGGGGAATCAATGAATTCTTCACAACATGTTTACCCTATTGGATTGAGGTCCTTGCACTGATAGGGAATCTTGGAACTGGGGTTCGTGCCATAAATGATGTTGAGCAATGGTGTGCTTTGGTGAGTGCTGTGCAAACATCTCTTAAGACATGTACTGATACTTATTTAGGCAGGAGTCATGTGTCAGTGGACAACTGATAGCCAGAGGCTCATCCTGGAACACTTTGACATGATCTGTAGCTCACCCTCCTACATCTATTCTTTTGCCCTCCCAATTTCCCCTTCTTCATCCTGGCTCCATCAGTACTACAGTGCAGAGTTCTCACAAGAGATCAAGGTGGTCAAGGGAGTCTCAGCTGGATGGGGATCATGTTTCCGCACAGTGTCATTCTATTGTGACTCATCATCCCTTGCATGCTGGAAAGATACAATTGCAGTTGGCTTCATCATGTTTGGTCATATCACCATTCTCAATGCTACCGCAGGTACCCAGGTGGGTACTCTTACTGGACACACTAGTTGGATACGATCTCTTGCCTTCTCACCAGATGGAACATTGCTTGTATCTGGTAGTAGTGACATGACTGTCAAGCTCTGGGATATGCAGACTGGTGGGGTTGTCAGGACCTTTGAGGGCCAGAATGATGAGATTTACTCTGTCTCTATCTCAGCAGACTGCACCACAATTGCTTCAGGATCTCGGGGTGGGACAACTTTTTTATGGGATATTCTGACAGGAGAGCGCCATCATATCATAGTGCAGTGGGATCCTGTGAAATATATTTGCTTCTCTCCCTTGGACCCTAAACACTTCCTGTCAATATCTGGCAATAAAATTTGGCAGTGGGACACTAGTTGTCAACAAATTGCACCTGAATATGAAGGTTCTTGCTTTGCCTTTTCCTTGGATGGTACCCAGTTTGTTGTATGCAAAGGGTCAGCTGTTGAGGTCCAAAGGGTTAGTTCCAAAGAGACTATAACCAGGTTTTGTGTGCCGCCTGATAGGGGTATTAAGCGCTGCTGTTTTTCCCCTGACAACAGGATTGTTGCACTGGCTGTTTATAATATTGTCTATGTTTGGGACATTACCAGCTCAGACCCTTACCTCCTTCAGACCATTATTGCATATACTTCAGGTATTAATTCCCTTGCATTTTCCTCCCCCTCCTCCCTCATCTCAGAATCTGAGGATGAATCAATCAAGTTCTGGCAGATTAGTACCTCATCCACAGACCTAGCTCCAGCCAATCCAAAGTCTGCACCCCTTGCTTCAGCTCCAGTCAAGTCAATTACTCTCCAGGCAAAATACAGAATTGCAATTTCAAGCCATTCAGATGGGGTGGTGAGGATCTGGGATATCTCAACTGGCCTTTGCAAGGCATCCTTCCAAACTCCAGCCAAGGATTTCTACCAGATGGGTACTCACTTGACTGATGGCAGGTTGGTCTCTGTTTGGTACACAGATAAGGAGATCTGTATCTGGGACACTGAGAAGGAGGAACTCCTCAGAACAGTGCAGGGGCCTGAGGGCTATGTTGTAGATCTCAGGATATCAGGGGATGGATCTACAGTTTTTTGCCTATGTTTGGGGTCCATTCATGCCTGGTCTATATGGACAGGAGAGATTGTGGGGGAAGTGACAGAGGGGATGTATGTACGGCAATCAGCCTTCCTGACTATTGATGGCCTACAGGTCCGGGGTCGGTTTTCTATTCATGGGACAGTCATAGGGTGGGACTTTGGAACCTTGGGCATATCTCCTGCTCAGCTAGAATACAGACCTAGAAATGGACCTCGCCTAGATTTTATTGGTATTAGGGAGGATAGGTCATTTATACCTAAAGTCCAGGATACAGTCACTGGAAAGGTGGTTTTCCAACTTCCTGAGAGACTTGCAAATTGTTCAGATGCACAGTGGGATGGTCAATACCTAGTTGCTGGTTATGACTCTGGAGAGGTGTTGATTCTGGAGTGCAATTGTGTACCTCATTAGGGAACTGTTGTTTATGTATTCCCTTTGTTCTTGTAATCCTATGTCCTTGAAATCTCCTTGCCAGATGGATAAAACACTCACAGTTTGTAATATACAACCAACCACCAAGACATTTATCTAAATTCATGTTGTCCTACCCCACAGTAAGTCATCTCAGGGCACTCAAATTCCTTGAAGTTCTCAGGCTCTTGGTTTTTTTCTACTATTTGGAGGCCAATGAGGACTAGACAAATGATGAACAGACAGTCTAGTATAGCTGATGCTGGAGGCATGAGTTCCCCCCGGATGTCTTCCAAACCCTCATTCTTCAGAAACTTCCCAAAACTCACCAGCTTCTCTGAGAGCACCCTGTGACATGTTTTCAACCCCAAAGATAGTGGGTTGTTCAAGATGATCGGCTTGAGTTCTCATTGTGATTGTAGGGTGTGGTGATGGTTTTGGGCACAATCCTTTGAAAGACATCTGGGGCAGTCACTTCTTCCATGTCATCAGCTTTGTTGGGAGGACCACAGGGAGCCAGTGGTCATCACCACAGAGAGATCAGGAGTGGGCCAGGTCTTAGGATTTCCTTCCCATATGGCAGGATGGCCATGATGACAAAACCGTGGCCAAAGAGAGGGTGAGCATTCAGAGCAAGCTCAGTCTGGAGAGAGGCAGTTAGCAATCGTTGAACTGAACCAACTGAATGTACATCAGAGGCTTGAATGGTCCTAGTGGGGTTCAACCTCCAAGCAGTGATAGTACTGTACCAACAGGACCTTAGTCAACATTCCCACACCACAGACTGGACACTTGCCTCCCTGTCCCAGGCAACAGCCAGTAGGGGACATGGGACACAGGTGACAGATAGTGACCCACAATGCAGCACACAGTATAGTGTAGGAACCTCCCATATGTTGATCTACCTTCAACTGGTGAGAACAACAGGGCATCAGTATGTTAAACCAGGACTCCGAGTGACAAGTTTGCCCTGCTACTGCCATAGAGAGACAGTGTTCACAGCAAAACCTATGGATCAGCTTTCAGGGCCACTCACTCAGAGTTTAAAACACACACTCCCTTAACTGAACTAACAGAGTTGTGGTTGGGTGGAGCCTGGCAGAGTGAAAGTGCCAGTGAGGACATTGGTACACTGTATTGGGTTCAAGTCGCAAAAAATTGGTACACACCGAACGTAGTGTTTTAAGCGCCCAAACCGACCCTTGCAACAAAGGCCAGTGGGACGCGGGACAATCAGTAAAATAGGCGACGCAGCAGAGCCCGTGGGACATGGGACGTCGCCTAAGGTCCTGGCGGTACAGTATACTTGTCGTTCTTTGCATGGGCAAGCTAGGAGAGTAAATTTCATTTCCTCTTGACGATCTTTCCCTGGATTTCTGCCACAGTCCTGCGACCAAGGGTACAGTGAGCGAAGCGCGTACAATGTATATCGCTGGTTGAACTCACGTTTTCAATCGTCCCTCGATTGCCTCGCCCGGCTGAGTTTACCCAATTATCTTCCGTCCATCCCGCGATCAAGGACTGTGCATGCATGCATCCACTCCAGTTTGCTGATCATGGCGCCCTGGCTACGTATAAGTTTGGGGTGCCCCGCCGCAGAGGGGGGTGACATACCCTGGTCATCGCAAGGACACTGATGGAACCAAAAACCACCTTGGAAGGTGTGGTACACAAGGCCTCGGGCTCCTTCGCAAGATCCAAGCTTCAATGGCCATGTTCAACAACGAGGTAACCCCATCTCTCCCCGACGGTTGTTGCGACTTGGCTCGCATCGTCGAAGCTCAAGATAACCACGAGCAAACGGCGTGGAATCCTAACAGAGGAAAATAACCATCACCCGAGCCCACGCCTCGTGCGAACAGAACCACTCGATGAAGGGAACTGGTATATTCAAGGCTGGAATGTTCTGCGACGCTGTAAGTACAGAAATGTAAACGCGAAACTGTACCTAAAAAGATACACGCCCTGGCTTTCCTCCTAACTGCATTGTATCCGTCATACGTGAACGTGACGGAAGACCGGACTTTGACCCCCTCCCAAACAACAGGTTTTGTGCCGGACGGACGCGGCGGTGTGAACATGGGCGAATGCGGTTCGCCGGGAGTCGGTTTGTCGGTCGGCGCACGTACGTGAGGGCAGGACTAGTTGAGGGTGGGGGTACTCGTTACACCGTTCAACCCGCCGTAGTTAGCAAGAAGTGATGCAATGAGCTGATCAGAGGAGGGACGTTGAGCGCCGCCACAAGTTCGGTTCACCGCGCGGTTTCCCACATCTATGGCGAACTCCCAGCATCCTGGAGGCAAATTGGCCCTCCTGCTCTTCGTCCTGGATTTGACCGCCTCTGTGGTCGAACCTCAGCTGACACAAGCGAGTTCTGCTCGACGGACCGGCCCTGGTGTCCCCGATCTAATCACAGTACGCTAGTACGTCCGAACAACGCTCAAGTACCAGCAGCCATACTTTCCCACGCACGCCCCAAAATCTTCGCCTACCACCAAGCCGTGAGCTACGTGATGCACTCGTCATTTTCAATCGTCTTCCCGCTGCGTGTCATGTATCTTGGTCTTGTCACGGGACGACTGGTCAAGGACCACTTGAACGGTCTATCGTTGGCCATCAAATGGGACATCGCTGGGAACTCAACAGAACCTGAGGACGCCAAATTCCCGTGGCAGAGGTTTGCAACCGCGATGGAGACTCTGACTTTCTGCTATCTTTCGCTCCATGAGTCTAAAAAACGGAATTCGGTGGGTATACCGGGGGTTACTCATGATATGTTCCGCAGTCCTACAGATGTCACGACCATCTGGAACGCGAACGGTTTCTTTGAGTACGTGATCACCGTGAAGGTGCTGAGACACCCTGGCGGGTTAAGTCGACCGTACCCCCCGAGGAATCAGTCCAACCTGACCCGCACGCACATCGCGCTCGATCTACGGCCGGAGTCTGTCATGCTCGGTATCTCCGCATGCGTCGTGTAGTTAAGTAGCCTTGAAATACAGACATCGCATATACATATAATTCTGTCCTCTCCGTCATCACTCAAGACCAACCCTCGTCCTCAACGTCTCTCGTCCACAGACTCCTCCCCACCTCTGCAAAAATTTCCCCAAATCAATAACCACATTATACGAGAATATCTTAATCTCCGGCGGGTTATTCACATTCACAAGCCGGAAACTCGGGGGATTCGTGGTTCGAATCAGGGGCCAGCCGACGTCTCCACCCTTGTCCCCGATATCCATACCGTCCACTGTGTCACCCCGATATGTGAACGTCACCATCATGAGGAACTAGAGGATATCCCGATCAGCAATTGACGCGCAAGGGGCAAATATCCTCGTACCTTTGTGTCCCCTTTGGCTTCCTTCCCGATAGCCACTTCCCCGCCGATGTAGGTAGTGTTCGCCTTCCTCTCAAAAACTCCTACGGTTTTTACCCTCCCACCTCGACCGGGGGCAGTCCTGCTCGAGGTGGATGCGTGTCTGCGGTGTCCAACCAAATCCGTATACTCGTCCTCAATCACACTGTCTTTATCGTCGTTGTCGTATTCCCAAGCCTCGGCGAACGCGGCAACGCTGAACGTAGACATCGGTAGTGCGATTGGGAGCCGGAGGCCATTGCCACGGAGAAATCTGGAATGGGACAAGTCTTATAGTTCCCTTCACGTATGTCGGGATGGGCCATGACAGTGAAACCGTGGCCGAAGAGAGGTGAAAATTCAGAGCCAACTCGGTCTGGAGGGAGGCAGTTAGCAATAGTCGAATAGAACCGGCTGAACGTACATCGAAGGCTTGAATGATCCTAATGGGGTCCAACCTCCAAGCGGCGATGATATGCTTGTCGTTCCCCGCGTCGGCAAGCCGGGAGAGTAGATTCTGTTCCCTCTTCCCGACAATCTTTCCCTGTATTTTTTGCCACAGCTCTGCGATCAAGGATACAGTGAGCAAAGCATGTACAATGTGCATCACAAGTTGAACTCACGTTGTCAATTGCTACTCAATCGCCTCGCCAGGCTGAGTTCACCCAATCATCTCCCGCCCATCCCGCGATAAATGGCTGCGCATACACCCGCCCAAGCTAGCCAGAATTCGACATGGTCCAGTTCATTGATCGTAGTGTCTTGGCTACATGTGAATTTGGGGTACCTCGTCGCAGAAGAGGAACGTACCCTGATCACCGCCAGGAGGATACTGATGGAACTAAAAACCACCTTGGCGGGTGTGATACATATGGCCACCTTCGCGAGATTTAAGCTTCGATAACCATATTCAACGACGAGATAATCCCATCCCTCCCCTTCGGTCATTGCGGCCTAGCCTGCATGGTCGAAAGAGAAAACAGTGTAGAACGTAAGTTGTAATTACAGGAATGAAAACGCGAAACTGCACTTATTCATGTTCAAAACTCTTCGAGCAACAGATATACACCCTGCCCTTCCTCCTAACTGCACTGCATCCGTCATACATGACCTTGATGGAAGACTGGACTTTGACCCCTCCAAAACAACAGGTTTTGTGCCGGACGCTGGACGCGGCGGTGTATGGGTAAGCGCGGTTCGTCGAGAGTTGAATTGTCGGTCGGCGCACGCGTGTAAGGGCAGGACTAGTTGGGGGTAGAAGTGTTCATCATACCGTTCAACCCGCCGCGGCTGGCAAGAAGTGGATAGTGATGATCCGATCGAAGGAGAGATGCCGAACGGTGAACGCCACAAGTCCGGTTCACCGCGGTCCCCCACATCCATGGCGAACTCCCCATACCCCGGAGGCAAATCGGCCCTCTTTCTCTTCGTCCTGGTTCTGGCCGCCTCTGTCGTCGAATCCCAGCTGACACAAGTAAGTCCCGCTTTACAGACCGGCATCTGTGTCCCCGATCTAACCCCAGTGCGCCAGTACGTCCAAGCAACACTCAAATACCGACAGCCATACTTTCTCATGTATGTCTCAGAATCTTCGCCCACCACCGAGCCGCGAGCTTTAAACCTCACAGCTACGTGGCACACTCGTCATTTTCGATCGTCTTCCCGCTGCATGTTATGTATCTCCGTCTTGTTACCGGGCGACCGGTCAAGTACTACTTGAACGGTCTATCGTTGGCCATCAAACGACAAATCGCTGGAGTTCCGACAGGACCTGAGGATGCCAAATTCCCCTGGCCGAGGTTCGCAACCATGGTAGGACTGATGACCATCGGGATTACGCTCCCCGGCGTGCTCTGGTTTTCCGCTATCTCTCTCGCTCCGTGAGTCTAAACAGTGAAATCTGGAGGGTATGCTGAGGGTCACTAATGTACTCTGCAGTCTTACAGATGTCACAGCCATTTGGAACGCGAACGCCTTCTTTGCATACGTAATCACCGTGAAGATGTTCCAACTCCCATGGGAAGGGAAACCAATGTTTGCTGTCCTCCTAGCCACGGTTGGCGTAATGGCGGTCATTTACGGTGGCACCTCAATCCAAGAGGACGAAAGCGAGCAGCCTGAAACTTTTGGAACGCCATCAACTGCAACAGCTCCTCTTTTGGGAGACCTCTTGACGCTCGTTGCCTCCGTCGGATACGGGCTGTACCAAGTCCTTTACAAAAAATACCTCACTCTCCCTCAAGGCTTGGAGCACGAAGAGCCAGCTCAGTCGTCGTATGCCCCAATTCCCAGGACGTCACTCGATAGCATCAGTGACGGCGACCCGCCCACCGATTATCCCGCTTCTGGAGACTCCCAACCAATATCCGATATGACAGTTTATCCTCTTCCATTTGGCTTACACCCTAATCTACTCACCTCGCTGGCCGGTATCTTCACTCTCCTTTTCCTTTGGATTCCTCTACCAGTTATCCACTATGTGGGCGGGGCCGAGCCATTTCACTGGCCCACGGACTGGTATGTTGTTCTGGTGATCTCAGGCATTGCGCTGTCTGGCGTAATATCCATTGGAGGATCCATGGTAATCCTTAGGTTTTCCGTCCGCACAACCAAGGCTTGACGGAACTTTCCGCACAGATCCTCTTGGGGGTATGGGGTCCCATCATCGCGTCGATCGGGAATCTCCTGACCGTCGTACTGATATTCGTGTCTGACGTGGTGTTTGGGGCGGGAATGAAAGTGGTAACATTTTGGAACTTCACGGGATCTGTTGCAATCGTCGCGGCGTTTGGGGTTCTGGTAGGGGGCCTGATTACCGGCAGTAGAAGTCATAGGTAAGGCAGCCTTCCCACCTCCATCCATTGCGTAGAGAACTCAAACGTTATTTGATATATCACAGCAACCACCCAGTCCCGCCATAGACGCCTCAACGAGCGCACCCTGGGGATGCACCAAGGTCAAATGCCCCACCTCAAGCCGCTCGGTCCAGAACGAGTTGAAATACCCTGACAATCCGGTTGCACTCCCCGAGGAATCAGTCCAACCTGACCCACGCGCATATCACGCTCGACCTACAACCATCAGTCAAGTTTGGTACCGTAGTGTAGTCGTGTAGCCGCGAGATACAGACATCGTATATATGGATAATACTGACCTCTCCGCCATCTCTCGCCCTCAACGTGTCTTGTCCACAGACCCCTCTCCACTCTGCCCAATTTTCCCCAAGTCGACGGCGACATAGTACGAGAACGCCCTGATCTCTGGTCGCTTATTCGCATTTATGAGTGGGGAATTCGGGGTTCGTGGCCCGAACTGGGAATCCATCTCCATCTCCCCCGTTTTCCCCGATATCCGTATCGTCCACTGTGTCGCCCCGATATGTGAACGTCATTATCACGAAACTAGAGGACATGCCGATCAGCGATTGACGCGCAAGGGGCGAATATCCTCATACCTTTGTGCCCCTTTTGGCTTCCTTCCCGATAACCACTTCCCCGCCAATATAGGTAGCGTTCGCCTTCTCTAGAACTCGCATCCACCTCGAGCAGGACTGCACCTGGCCAAGGTGGGAAGGTAAAAATTGTGCGTGTTTGCGGTCCTCAACCAAATCCGCATACTTATCCTTGACCATATTGTCTTCGTCCTCGTCGTCATGTTCCCAAGCCTCGGCGAACGTGACAACGCTGAATGTGAACGTTGGGTAGTGTGATCGCGGATGGCGGACGTCGCTACTCCGGTTGAGGAGTCGCACCGGACTCGTCTGTTGGAACAGTCGTAGCGGGGAGGGGAGACCGTAAAACGTTGAGCCGAATCTGTATGGGATCACGCATTGGATTCGTGAATGACAGGACGAACGGGTAGGTTCGTCCCCCGACCATGGCAGGATTATTCAGCGTCGAGTTCTTATCTCCTTCCCACATGGCACCCGGACTAATGGAATGTCCCGCCACGTACGCCGCAGCAGTGGGGTTGACGAGGAATGTAAGTGAGATGCCCATGAGGGGGAGGTAACTCGTAGCGTCGGTCTTGATTTTGAACCGCATGGACCAGGGTTTCCTCCCGTGTTCTGTGAGGATGTGGCGGCACGTTGGGCATCGCTTATGTTTCTTCGAATGAAGGGGTATTCGTAGAGGTTTCGAATCACTGCGGAAAGAATATTAGGGAGTTCATACGCGATGAACCGTCACCCGAGCTGACCTGGCGGTTACCAAGGGTGTCCAACTATTCATCCATCTCCGTTCCAGCATAGCGATCTCCTCTGGATTCTCGATTCGAAGGAGGTTATCCACGTTGACGCTATCACTCCCTGTCAATGAGGTGTCCATTCGACTCCAGTCTTCCGGCATCTTGTCGCGGTTTGGCTTGTCACGTATAAAGCGGTCACGAGAGAGGGGATTGCACTTACTGATGCCAGGAACATCCCGAGAGAGCACCTGAAGCGGCTGGGGTTATCGGGTTCAATAGATTGGATGTGCTGGGCGGTGAGTAAGCGGTGTGGATTAGAGGACGAAGCAGGCGAGGCATGTAGGGGGTGGGGGTTCAATGTGGTCTTGGCAACGTCGAGTTCCAATTTGCCTGGAGTGGAATCTTCGTGTTTCTAGAGCTGATTTGAAGGTGTTGGTTTCGTTAGATGGTAGGGCCGTCCCTCTATCACTCCTGTTACCGGCGAACCGACATATCAGTGTCCGTTTGTCTCTTGGATACGACGCGAAGGCACTCACTCAAATATCAGAAAAAACTCTGGTCTGACGACAGTCTACGGGCCTTTCGCACGAAGAAAACTACGTCTTCCAACGTACAGTAGAAGGTATACGGCTGTCAGGTCCGGGAACGAGGCATCGACTGGGGTGCATGGTCCCTTCATGATCCGGTCAGATTTCCGTAGGGCGATTATGACACGATAGAGACGCACCTGCGACATATTTTCCATCCACCTGGGCGAAGCGAGGATAGCCAGTCGATTGTTGGTCGGCGGCGTGTGTCTGATGGATGCGAGCCTGGGTCATTCCGGTAGCGCTTCTCACGGCCGCTCACCATCGATCATCGCACGGCCAATAACCAACGAATAAGGCCAAGGGCACCCGAGACCGGCTCTCCGCACCTCCCGTACTGACACTCCCGCGAAGCCAATCCTCCACCACCTCCGTTCGAACCAACTTCCCCTTGTCATGGACCACGGCGGCGTCACCCAAAACCTCACAGCATTCAATTCTTGGAGACACACCCCGGGGGAGCGGAATGGGTTGGCGTCGACTCCGTTACAGTCGCTCT
>Ga0307517_10006512_pt1 | contig 17277 bp, 25 predicted proteins | sample 23_EM_MG_FD_194515 | JGI IMG/M metagenome (GOLD analysis project Ga0307517, IMG submission 194515) | Populus trichocarpa ectomycorrhiza microbial communities from riparian zone in the Pacific Northwest, United States - 23_EM | ecosystem: Host-associated > Plants > Roots > Unclassified | place...
GGTAAGGGCGATAGTTGTTCCCTCCACCCCGTTCTGACACCCCCTACAGCAGCAGTGAGGCCCGGTCTCCACAGGAGCACTGGATCCTACTTCTTTCCATCGCCACACGATATGACTTCGACGAAATCCGGGAACATGCGATCCGAGAGATATCCTCTCTCGTCCCACCGGTGGATCCAGTCTGCTTGATCCAGCTCGCTTTCCACCACGACGTCAGTCAGTGGCTCGAGAGAGCATACGTCTCACTGTGCACCCGCCCACAACCCCTCACTCCGTCGGAGGCGACGAGGATCGGCTCCGCTGTTGCGAGAAAGATAGGACGATGCAGGGCAGAGCTGATCGTGGAGAACTGTGACATACCGGTCCCTCGGACCCACACCGAGAACGAGGGACTGGCGAGAAAAATCGTCCGACGGGTTTTCTGGCCATACGGTCCCCCGACATGAATATCCGGTTCCCATCTCCCGCGCATTGGGGAGGGCTGAGAGGGGTGTTCAGGATCTTGGTACCGAGCTGTATTTGCCATTGAGTGCTTTTTAGATAAGTTTTACGTGCCTCTGTACGGAACGATGGTGTTGTATCGCGAAGCGAAGCAGTCACCACAGGCCCAGAATGATGACACGAAGCCAGAACCCTAGTTTGGCTTGCCTTTTACTCATTGTGGTATCTAATCTTAATCTCGACCGATTATATCGGTGATGTGGCTCATACAAGCTATATCCGGTTCGAATCCCCGAGTCTCTTCCAGGCTGTACATACGACTCCGTTCGGGAGTGAATAGGTCAACGCGGGTGCAGCTTGAATTGTGGAACATTAATGTACGTTGTTGACCATATCGTCCCAGCGGTTTACGTAAACCCGGCGCTTCGGACGCCAGCCCGTCTGGTCCGAAGCGTTCGCACTGACGAAATACAGGAGTTCCTCGGGCGGCGGTCAATCGTTGGAAGCTGCGACGAATGGAGATCGGCCGAGCCAGGAGGCGGGGTGGTGCTAGTGATGCTGGGAATGTTCAACGTCAACCATTGCGAAACCCTCGGGCTGGGTAATAATTTTGGGATCAGAGTTACGATTCACTCAAAGTGAACAACGGTTATGTTGCTGGTTAACTCCATACAGTTGTCTATATCTGGTGCTGAGGACTGGCGCGTTGCGCCGCTATGTACTTCTCACACCCACTGGGCGAAGGTGTAGCGGACGCGTGCCGGTGTATGACAACGCAGTAGCTTGCTCGTGTTCTTCACGTTGTCGTACTTGCTCCATCCACCATGACCCTGAACTCGACCAGCGACTCCCCTCCCATCTTCAGAGACGGAAAGCCGAGCCCAGGAATCTACAAGATCCAGAACCTTTGTTCTGAGACCTACCTCGATATCCTCCAACACTCGAACCAAGCGTGTTGCCGTCCCGCCCGAGATCTCGAGAACGGAAGGGGGCTTGTACGTCTGTATTTGCCATCTGCGGTTCACACACCTGACACTTAGAAGTGGGAAATCAAAGGCCTTGGAGCTGGATATTCGGTGCGGAGGGTGAGCTCACCGATGGGATCCGACCTATTGCCGCCGTATGTTGACCGATGAAAAACCTAGATTGAACCGGGAAAACCTGACCAGTTTTGTACCCCAATGGATGGGCTCAATAGGGGGGCCCCACTCTACGTCAACACATACCCTACGGCTTGGAGAATTGGAACAGTTGACAACGGAATACATCGTGGATATGGATATGTCCGGTCGGGACTGGACGTTACTCGCATACCAGAATGACTTACTAACGCTGTATATCAGATTTTACTGGGGACCCACGAATAAGACTTGGGATCTATGGGGATCGGGGTGCAAAGTTAACGGTGCAGAGGCGAGATACTATTTACCGGTATAAATTGTCTGTAGAACTGACCAATTCACCCCTCAGGTGAAATTCACAGAACGTCGTGTGACACCTGATACCTGGCAGATGTGGAAGTTGATTCCCATCAAGGCCGAAGGCGTGTCCACACCTTCGCAGTCGCTGTCCGAAGTACTTGGTTCGGGCCCCCCTCCTTTATACGACGGGGACGCAGCTGCCGGGCAGTCCTCCACTCGTGCTCAGAATGCGGAGTCCGAACGTGATGATTTCGGCACAACAGTGACCGAAGTCACTACCACTATCGTTACCACCCGTAAGAAATATCGGGTTGCAGACGCTTGAGGAGTTTGTCTTTGCTCTTTCCGTGTGTAAGATTAGCGTTGTAACAATCCCCTGCTGGGCCTTATCCCAGTTAGGACCATCAGGAGGTCTCTCGGAAATGGAGAACTCGCCAGCCTCAAGGCCGCACAAAGCAAACGCTTGTAATTTCTCAAAGATCTCCTTCGTACCGACAGTGCCGAAGAAAAGTGTGGCGGGCGCCTGCCGGTGCACATCAACAACATCATAACTTGTCCCTGTTCCCAACGTCCTCGTACTTGCTCTGCCAACCATGGTCCTGAGCCCGATCATTGACGCTACCTCCACCTTCAAAGACGGAAAACTGAACCCAGTAATCTACACGATCCAGAATCTTTACATTGAGACCTTCCTCGATTTTCAGGTACACTCAAGGGAAGTGTGTTGTCGTCCCGCCAGAGACCTCGGAGAGGGAATGGGAGTGGTACATTAGTATCCGTCGTCCGTGGTTCACGTATCTTGGGAAATCAAGCAACTCCGAGATGGCTGTCTATGTCCTGGTTACGTTACGACCACAGCCAGGAGCCGGGAGGTGAACAGAAGGAGTTGTGCTCAGCAGCGCGTTAGCGCGGGAGGGTGTTTGCGCTCGATTCTCCAAGCACTACCGGAAGGGGGTAGAGGAATGCAAAAAAAACGGCAAAAAACGAACACGACTTCGACGTTCATACGCCTACCGGGCACGTCTGCACATACATAGTGTCTATTCGGGTGTCAGGCGAAGTCCGCTGCTGGACTGTTCGTTACTACGCAGCTTGAACGGGTTAACCCATTTCCACGGAACGCTTACATTCCTACTAGAGATGCCACAGGTCTGGAACTACCACCCCATAAGCCTGCATGTATACCAATTGGCAACGACCGCTGCTCCAATTCCGCGTATGGTTGAGGTTAGTCGCAGTGTGGACACGTTAGAGATCGCGTGTGACAGAACTTGTGTGGGTGAAATACAACCTAGTGGAGCATGGCTCTGGCCGAGAAAACGACCATATCTCTCCCAAATTCTCGCAGCATGCCTACCATTGGTTCAGTCGAGTGGGAGCCCATCCGGGACCAGGAGGAGACGCGCGGCTAACTTCAGCAGGAGCCCCTTGGAGTTGGGGGGGGGACCCAACGGTCGGATAATCTTTTGGAACGGTCAAGTCGTGGCATGTCCACGAACTCGGTCTGTATTTCTCATCTCATCTCGATGAGTTCACCTATGTACAGATACGGGCGCGTAAAACGACAGTGCGTGTGGTGTGTGCATATACTCCCAACACGATGATTCATTCAACATAAAAGTCCGTGAACCCAACTCTCGTTGGTAAAGAACAAAGCACGAAGCATGGAGAGGAGCGTCGACCTCGATACCACTGGAGAAATTGACTTGGAAACCATTTAGACTCCCAGGGCCATTTGCACCTCGTTTATAGCGGCAATGCCATCAAGACGGTAGGTGTCAGGGATCGTAGTGTACGCTTCGCTGGAATTGTCGCTGAACAATAGCATCTTCTTGCTATCGAGGGTGTATTTGGGCCAGGTTATGTTCGACAACGGGCTGGTGGCTGTAGAGCCGCTTGGGTGGTTGGGGTCATGATGGTTGATAAAGTTGACTGCGGCGGTCTTCGTTAGAAGCCGAAACAAAAGAGAGGAAAGGGGAAAAGCGCGCATACTGAAAGCATCCGTGCCGACATTGTCACCGAGGCCGTACATCTCTAAAAGTTCACCGCCGTGAAGAGAGCCAAGGTAGAGGAGGTCCTTCCTGCGGTTCCACGCTAAATGAGGAAGGTTCAGGGTCAGTTCGCTCCCACCCTGAAATCATGATTGCTTTAACGCGAGGAGACGAACAGAATGACCAAAGGTTCTGGGTAGCAGCGTACTTCGAGAATGAAGCGCGGCGACCGACGTGGAATTGATCGCCCTGTATAGCGGCTATACGCTTGAATTGAGGACTGTAAACGTTGATAGGTCAGCCTCAAGTGTCGGGACCAGCGCCCGACAGCTCACGTCAAAGCGCTGAGGTTTCCGGTGCCATATGGAGAACCCTGCGGAAACTCTTGGTCAGGACATGGCGAGTGGGTTAGGAGAGGCACCTTACTTCTGCAGGGTCCTGAGAATACTTATCAGCAACCGAGTTGACTTGAGCGTCAGTAGCCCCGATGAAAAGGTGCGCCTTCATGAATGCCTTGACATCTGCGTCGGTCCTTTGGGAACAAAGATTAATCCCGTGCGTCAAGGTGATCAATAGGTGAGGGGACCCACGTAAGATTCAGGCTGTACAGAGAAAAGAGGCTGAAAGCGCGGCAGCGTCCTTGAACACCTTACCTTCACACGAGACAGGGAGAGCGGGAACGGACTCACGTTCCTTCGTCGTCGGTCCCGCCACCAATGATGGAGACTTTGGCATAGGTTCCCTCACTAATGTACTGCCTCAGGGACTTCTTCATAAGGTCTCCATCGATACTAATACTCCAAGCTAGGTCCAATCCGTTGGGAGAGAAGAGAGCAGGGGTGGTGTTGACAGCGTCCATGAGGGTGGCATATGGAGCGGCACGGAGACATTCCAAAGTGTCCGGGGCCGAAGTGCATCCGGTGAACTGGACCAAGTGGTCGTAGATGACTTGATGTTTCTGGCTGTCAGTCTTGTAGACGGGGAACGTGTAGCCTGATTGCTACGCAAGTAAGCAAAGTATTAGCGATCTCGGAGCGCGTTCAGGATGGTGAACACGTACGAAGATGGCGGCTTTGAATGGCGGATTGACGGGGGCCGTGGCGAGGTGGGCGGTGATAGAGATAGCTCCTGCACTGTGGCCCCAGCTGCATTGTGCGTGTCGTGTGAACGATCCGAGGTGGTGATGTGAGGTGGACCCGCAGGAACAAAACTCACATGGTAATTTTGTCCGGATCACCACCGAACTTGGAAACATAAGTCTGAATCCAGGCCAGGAAAAACTTTTCTGTCAAACCCACGAAGTGCCGGTGTTCAGACAGAGAGAACCATGGGGAAGCCGAGGCCAGGAGCCGCGAAAATTTGTTGATCGAAATTTACTCACGATCGTGCAAGCCGACGTTGGCGGCTCCTCCAGCGAGGGCTTCTTTTCCGGCGAGCCAACCGAAAGCGTTCACGCGGTAGTTGAAGTTTACATAGATGACTGGTTCGCCGAGCTCAACCGAACGTCGAACGAAAGCGCTGCCATCGTACGGAGATCCATCACCAGCCGCGAATCCTCCACCGAAGAACCACTGCGAACCACCGCCAGTTAGAGGATATATCAGGGCACTGTTCTCGTTCTGGATTATGTGGGTACTTACCACGACAACCGGCAGTTTGCTTCGTTCCGTGACACCGGCGGGACGGAACACGTTGGCGTAAAGACCTGGGGTATTGTCAGTTTCATCCTACGCCAGTCTGGAGGTTGGTGAAACGCATACAGTCTTCAGATGCACTGGCTCGTGAAGCGAATCCATCCAGTACAGTGTAGTCGAGATTCGGGATGTAAGGTAGGGTGAAGTTCTGTTGAGGACAAGCATTGCCGAAGTTCGTAGCCTGAGATTCATCGGAAGAACAGCGAGGGTCAATATCTCCGTCTGATCTACGGAACGTGAGAACATGCCATTTTACTCACAAGGGTGTTCCCCGGCACGGAAAGCGGGGATCGAGGACGACGGAACCGGAGGTTTCCAACTGGAGGTCGTGCATAAGGAATCCCCAAGAACCTGTCCACCCCACTCGTCGAGGCTCCCTCGAACGTTGCATATTTGAGACTGACAACAGGACCACCGGCGCGTCTGGTCGTAGCCACTGCGGCGTGAACACCAGCGTGCAGGAAGGCGGCGAGAAGGACAAGGACGCTGAGCAACATCCTCGAATACACCAACAGGAATCAGGGCAACGAGGACGGGGGGATTACTGTAGCTAGGCACACCCAGTCATATATCTCGACATCGGCTAGTGGGGATATTACCTTATCCTGCGAGCGCACCATCCGCTCGGTGGGGGAGAACCGGCCGGAGGCCGGAGTACGCGCGTAATCATTGGACCAGCAGACGGAAATGCTTTCCAGCGCCGGCAGCCGTGGGGCTTGGAGGGTCGTCACACGGCAAGCCGAGTATACAGAAGGGAGGCTGACTAATGGCAGTTGCCACTCAAGATCGAGAAGCGCGCGTTTGACTGATTTCATATCAGAGGGCGCTTTGCACTGGCAGCCGTTCCGGACAACCTCGCCCTCGCCAACTTTTTCTTCTTCTTGACGTTGGCAGCTGTCACTGTCAAACCTGTGCATATGTCAGAAATACTGCGGGGTAGGGTCCGCCCATGCCTCCTCAAGCTTCCTCGAGAAAGTGGGAACGCAGGAGCAGATTGTGATCTTCGCCACAGTCGTAGCATAGTAGCGTGATTGTAGTGAATTCTGCAATTTCTTTTCTCATTTCCCCCATTTTCATGCCTCGGATGTCTATAGCTTACATGTCTGGCGCGACGCTTCCGAATTCGAACGAAAGGACTTCGACTGGACCGATGAACGAAGGACGTGGGGCTGGGGTGAGTTATCGGTCGGGGATCTCCACCAGCGAGTTTACGAGTTCCGAAGTCAAGTTGTCCCAGTCCAAGTTGATGCTCATGAATCCTACCAAGCCACAGCTTGATCAAACGCGAGCCCGGACGCGAAACGGAATGAACTCACCCGGAGCTTGTGGTTGCGCCGCAAGGGTGCTTGGTTTCTGAAGCGGGCTGCATTCCAGTGGACCTCGAAACGCGGTCAACTCTAATTCGTGGTGTACCTTTTGATCGTATCGGCCCGGCATCGGCTGGACGATTCGTGTTAAGGCTAGTTGTCAACTTCTGTGAGTGATGATGGGAACAAGACATATCCTATCCCGGCAACAAACTCCGGCGTCGTGCGTCATGCTGGGATGTTCTACTCTTTTCACTTCGTTCGTTCCTCCCTCGTGTCAGAGTCTCAAACCTGGATTATTTTACGAGACTAAGTGTTGAATAAGCGAGGAATAAGCGCTTTCCATGTTTTGCAATGTCATTACGTCAGATATGCCACAGGTTTGGAACTGCTATCCCACAAACCGGCGTGGATACCAGTGGGCATCGTCTGCTGCTACAATTCCGTATGGGATGAATTAAGTTGGTTGCTGCGTGAACACGTTACAGATCGCGTTTGGCAGAATTAGTGTGGGAGGAAATCTTACCCAGTGGAACCTGGCCCTGGCGGAGAAAACGGCCATATCCCTTCGAAATTCTCGCATTATACCTACTCTTGGTCTGGTCGAGTGGGGGCCCATCCGAAACTGGGAAGGGACCCAACGGTCGGATAATCTTTTGGAACGGTCGAGTCGTGGCATGTCCACGAACTCAATCTGTATTTCTTATGTCATCTCGATGAGTTCATCTATACATAAAAGTCCGTGAACCCAACTATCGTTGGTAAAAAACAAAGCACGAAGCGGGGAGAGGAGCGTCGACCTCGATACCACTGGAAGAATTGACTTGAAGACCTTTCAGACTCCCAGGGCCTTTTGCACCTCGTTTATGGCGGCAATGCCATCAAGACGGTAGGTGTCGGGGATCGTAGTGTACGCCTCGCTGGAATTGTCGCTGAACAATAGCATCTTCTTGTTATCGAGGGTGTATTTGGGCCAGACGATGCTCGACAACGGGCTGGTGGCTGTAGAACCGCTTGGGTGGTTGGGGTCATGATAGTTGATAAAGTTGACTGCGGTGGTCTCCGTTAGAGGCCGAAATCACAGAGGGTGGAAAGAGGAAAAGCGTTCGTACTGAAAGCATCCGTGCCGACATTGTCACCGAGGCCGTACATCTCTGAAAGTTCGCCGCCGTGAAGAGAGCCAAGGTAGAGGAGGTCCTTCCTGCGGTTCCACGCTAAATAGGGAAGGTTCAGGGTCAGTTCGCTCCCACCCTGAAATCATGATTGCTTTAACGCGAGGAGACGAACAGAATGACCAGAGGTTCTGGGTAGCGGCATACTTCGAGAAGGCAGCACGGCGACCGGCGTGGAAGGTATGATCACCCTGTATGGCGGCTATACGCTTGAATTGAGGACTGTATAAGTTGAGAAGTTAGCTTCAAGCGTCAGGACCAGCGGCCAACAGCTCACGTCAAAGCACTGCGGTTACCAGTACCATATGGAGAACCCTGGGATAGTTCTGAGTCAGGACGTAGTGTGAGTGAGTTAGGGGAGGCGCCTTACTTCTGCAGGGTCCTGAGAATACTTATTAGCAACCGAGTCGATTTGAGCGTCAGTAGCCCCGATGAACAGGTGCGCCTTCATGAAGGCCTTAACATCTGCGTCGGTCCTTCGGGGACAAAGATTAATCCCGCGCATCAAGGTGATCAGTAGGTGAGGGGGCCCACGTGAGATTCAGGTTGTACAGAGAAAAGAGGCTGAAAGCGCAGCAGCGTCCTTGAACACCTCATCTTTACACGAGACAGGAAAAGCGGGAACGGACTCACGTTCCTTCGTCGTCGACCCCGCCACCAATGATGGGGACTTTGGCATAGGTTCCCTCACTAATGTACTGCCTCAGGGACTTCTTCATAAGGTCTCCATCGATACTAATACTCCAAGCCAGGTCCAATCCGTTGGGAGAGAAGAGAGCAGGGATGGCGTTGACAGCATCCATGAGGGTAGGATATGGAGCAGCACGGAGACATTCCAGAGTATCCGGAGCCGAAGTGCATCCGGTGAACTGTACTAGCTGGTCGTAGACGAGTTGATGTTTCTGGTTGTCAGTCTTGTAGACGGGGAAGGTGTATCCCGATTGCTACGACGGTGAGCAAAGTATTTAGCGTACCCGAAGAACGTTTAGGATCACAAATGCGTACGAAGATGGCGGCCTTGAATGGGGGATTGGCGGGAGTCGTGGCGAGGTGGGCGGTGATGGAGAGAGATCCTGCACTCTGGCCCCAACTGTATGGCGTGAATGATGTCAATGATCTGAGGTGATGATGTGAGGTGGACCCGCAGGAAAAAACTCACATGGTAATTTTGTCCGGATCACCACCGAACTTGGAAACATAAGTCTGAACCCAGGCCAGGAAAAACCTTTCTGCAAAACCCCCGAAGTACCGGTGTTCAAACAGAGAACCATGCGGAAGCCGAGGACAGGAGCCGCGAAAATTTGTTGATCGAAATTTACTCACGATCGTGTAAGCCGACATTGGCGGCTCCTCCAGCGAGAGCTTCTTTTCCGGCAAGCCAACCGAAAGCATTCACGCGGTAGTTGAAGTTTACGTAGATGACTGGTTCGCCGAGCTCAACCGAACGTTGAACGAAAGCGCTGCCGTCGTAGGGAGATCCATCACCAAGCGCGAATCCCCCACCGACGATCCACTGCGAACCACCGCCAGTTAGAGGATATATCAGGGCACCTTTCTCGTTCTGGATCGTATAAGTGCTTACCATAACAACCGGGAGTTTGCTTCGTTCAGTGACGCTGGCAGGACGGAACAAGTTGGCGTAAAGACCTGGAGTACATATTGTCAGTTTCATCCGACGGCGGTTTGGAGGTGGATGAAACGCGTACAGTCTTCCGATGCATTTGCTCTTGAAGCGACTCCACTCAGCACACTGTAGTCGATATTCGGGATGTAAGGAAAGGTGAAGTTCTGTTGCGGGCAGGCGTCGCCCAAGTTCGTAGCCTGAGATTCATCGGAAGAGTAGCGAGGGTCAATATCTCCGTCTAATCCGCGGAACTTAAGAACGTGCTAATTTACTCACAAGGGTGTTCCCCGGCACGGAAAGCGGAGGTCGAGGACGACGGAAACGGAGGTTTCCAACTGGAGGTCGGGCATAAGGAACCCCCAAGAACCTGTCTACCCCACCCTCCGAGGCTCCCTCGAACGTTGCATACTTGAGACTGACAACGGGACCACCAGCGCGTCTGGTCGCAACCACTGCGGCGTGAACACCAGCGTGCAGGAAAGCGGCGAGAAGGACGAGAACGTTGAGCAACATCCTCAAATACACAAACGAGAACCAGGACAACGAGGATGTGGGGATTACTGCAGCTAGTCACAGCCCGTTATATATCTTGACATTGGCTGACGGCCCGATATTCCCTTATCCTGTGAGCGTACTATTGAGAAAGTACTCCGGCCGGAGGCCGGAGTACGCGTGACCACTGAATCAGCGGACGGAAATGCTTCTTATTAGTGATCGCTGTCAGCCGCGATAGTTGGAATACAGGAGTGCAAGTGATGGAGGGTCGGCAGACGGCAAACCGAGTGTACAGAAGGAAGGCTCACTGATGGCAGCTGGCTGAGTCCCACTCAAGATCGGGGAGCGCGCGTCAGACTAATTTCGTATCAGAGGGCGCAAAACAAAGGATTGCATGAAAGGTCATTGAATGGATATACGTAGGTACAGTCTGACGTCAGGTTACGCAGTGCCGGCAGCCCCACTACGGGGTAGTACAGGTAATCCGCGAGCGGCAAGATATAGACCCCGCCGCAGTTCACCATGCGCTGCTACGGCCGGTCTCCAAGGATCATTGTATGAGAGTTCGAAAACCTCAACTCCTCGACGACGCTCTTCCTGGTCACGTCCTGAATGAGCCCCTCGATCTTCACCACATGCTTATCCACCTAACAAATGTCGCTCCCGATGGAAATGTTCGGAAGGAGCCTTCGTCTGATTGGAGGTGGTTCCTCGTTCCTCTCCGTCCTCCCGCATGATCGAACCTTCCGAGCTCTGGCGTGACAGCGGGGCTCGAAGTCGAAATTCCGGAGTCCTGGTTCGGGTGTGGTGCGCTTGGAATGTACGGGCCGAGTTCATCAAGAACACAAAGATGGGTCCGCCTCTTCTCTCCTTGGTACACTACCACCAGTTGACCGTCGAACACTATCCAGTGATGGGAAGTTTGATCGGGGGGGTCGTGAACGTTGGGGAATGGTAACTGACCAGTAAAGAGGTGGCCGACGCGAGCCGTAAATTCGATTCCCACAAGATGCGGGGGTACAGTTGCAGATTTGGATGCTCGCGTTTCAAGGGTTGGGGGTTGGGACTCGTCGTGGGGTCTTGTCCGTGGTTCGGAAGGCCCTGGGTATCCGGCGTCGGCAGATGAGGTGACCCACTTTTTGGACAAGGTTTTCGTGAGCTGAGGTGCGAACCTGAAATGCTCCCATCATACACTGACCCTCTCAGGCCTTGTGCTATCGAGGGAGGATAGTATGACGTCGCACATAGGTCGAGAAAGTTGGACATGGAAGGACCCCAGGGCGACCAAGGATATGTACCATGGCGGAGCGAAGGTGTTGATCCGGGTATGTTCATCGCTGCTGTCCGGGAAAATGTCCTACCCACGCTTCTGGGGAGATGAGAAAGAGGGCGTGGAGGATGTGGAGGGTGGTGACCGTCATCTAGACCGTTTCCACGAGGGACCTTCCCTGGAACCCATTCAAATTTATCCTCCACCTCGACGGATTCTGATGGCTGACTGGCATAGCCGCTCTCAGGTTGGTGGTGTTGACCTTGGTAGGTTGGGGGGGGGGGAAGTTGATCGCTCGGAACGGGATCGTCATCCCCGTTTTGTTCTTCGTTGTCTTCGAGAAAGTCCGGATGGATGTTTCGGATGTCCATGACTTTTCACGTCTGACGCGACGTTCTCGAATTCGAACGAAAGGACTTCTCGATGAACGAAGGACGTGGGGCTGAGCTAAGCTGTCGGTTGAGGATCTCCACCAGCGAGTTTGCGAGTTCCGAAGTTAAGCTGTCCTAGTCCAAGTCGACGCTCATGAATCCTACCAAGCCACAGCTTGGTCAGACGCGAGCCCGGACGCGAAACGGGATGAACTCACCCGGAGCTTGTGGTTACACCGCGAGGGTGCTTGGTTTCTAAAGCGGGTTGCATTCCGTGGTGGACCCGGGATACGATCGACTCGACATAATCCGCGGTGTACCTTTTGATCGTATTGGGGCCCGGCACCCCGGCACCCCGGTATTGGCTGGTTCATACCTCGAGCTCAGCGGGTCGACGGCCTAGCTTTTCCCCTCGTCTCCGTCTGCGGAGCTGCCAACCATTCAAGATTCGTGCCGGGGTTGGTCGTCAACTTCTGTGAGTGCCATGATGGGAATAAGACATCCCGCAACCAAACTCCGGCGTCGTGCGTCGCGCCGGGATGCTCCACTCTCTCTACTTCGTTCGTCCCTCCATCGTGTCAGTCTTAAAGCTGGATTATTTTACGGGACTAAGTGTCATAAGTGTCCAATAAGCGGGGAGCGGGCACTGTCCATGTTATGCGATGTCATCGCCAGAGATGCCACAGGTCTGGAATTGCTACCCCACAAACCGGCATATATGTCAGTGGGCAGCGACTGCTGCTACAATTCCGCATACGGACGGATTAAGTCCATTGTCGTGTGGACATGTTACAGATCAGATCTCGTGTGGGGAAAATCCTACACAGAGGAACCTAGCTATGCGGAGAGAACGATCTTATCCCTTCGAAATTCCCGCATCATACCTACTTTTGATCCGGTCGAGTGGGAGCCCATTCGGGACTAGGAGGGGACGCGCAGCTAGCTTCGACAGGAGTTCCTTGGGACCGAGGGGGGACCCAACGGCCGGATAACCTTTTGGAGCGGTTGAGTCGTGGTATATCTACGAACTCAATCTGCATTGCGAAAGTCATCTCGATGAGTGCACCTATGTACATATACGGGCGCGGGAAACGACAGTGCGTGTGAGATGCGCATATACTCCCAACACGATAATTCATTCAACAGAAAAGTCCGTGAACCCAACTCTTGCTGGTAAAAAATAAAGCACGAAACGTGGATAGGAGCATTGACCTCGATACGACTGGAAGAATCGGTTTGGAAACGTTCAATTAGACTCCCAGGGCCGTTTGCACCTCGCTTATGGCGGCGATACCATCAGGGCGGTAAGTATCAGGGATCGTAGTGTACGCTTCGCTTGAGTTATCGCTGAACAATAGCATCTTCTTGCTGTCGAGGGTGTATTTGGGCCAGGTGATGTTCGACAACGGGCTGGTGGCTGTAGAACCCCTTGGGTGGTTGGGGTCGTGATGGTTGATAAAGTTTACTGCGGTGGTCTCCGTTAGAGGCCGAAATCACAGAGGGAGAAAAGAGGGAAAGCGCGCATACTGAAAGCATCCGTGCCGACGTTGTCACCGAGGCCGTACATCTCGGAAATGTCACCAGCGTGAAAAGAGCCAAGGTAGAGGAGGTCCTTCCTGCGATTCCACGCTAGATGAGAAGGGTTCAAGGTCAGTCTACTCCCGCCCTGGAATCACGATTGTTGTAGCGCGGGGAGACGAACAGTATGCCCAAAGGTTCTGGGTAGCAGCATACTTCGAGAATGCAGCACGGCGACCGGCGTGGAAGGTGTAATCACCCTGGATAGCGGCTATACGCTTGAATTGAGGACTGTAAAAGTTGATAGGTCAGCTTCAAGTGTCAGGACCAGCGGCCAACAGCTCACGTCAAAGCGCTGCGGTTCCCGGTACCATATGGAGAACCCTGGGAGAGCTCCGAGTCAGGACGTGGTGTGAGTGGGTTAGGAGAGGAGCCTTACTTCTGCAGGGTCCTGAGAGTACTTATCAGCGACCGAGTTGACTTGAGCGTCAGAGGCTCCGATGAAAAGGTGCGCCTTCATGAAGGCCTTGACATCTGCGTCGGTCCTTTGGGGACAAAGGTTAAACCTGCACGTCAAGGTGTCCAATCGGTGAGGGGACCCACGTAAGATTCAGGCTGTAAAAGGAGAAGAGGCTGGAACCACAACAACGATCTTAAGCACCTTATCTTCACACGAGGCAGGGAAGGCGGGTCGGACTCACGTTCCTTCATCGTCGGTCCCGCCACCAATGATGGGGACTTTAGCATAGCTTCCCGCACTGATGTACTGCCTCAGAGATTTCTTCATAAGGTCTCCATCGACACTAATACTCCAAGTTATGTCCATTCCGTTGGGAGAGAAGAGAGCAGGGGTGGTGTTAATAGCGTCCATGAGGGTAGGATATGGAGCAGCACGGAGACATTCCAGAGTGTCCGGAGCCGAAGTGCATCCGGTGAACTGGACCAAGTGGTCGTAGATGACTTGGTGTTTCTGGCCGTCGGTCTTGTAGATGGGGAACGTGTATCCCGATTGCTGCGGAAGTGAGCAAAGTATTTAGTGTTCCCGAAGAACGTTTAGGATCGCAAATGCATACGAAGATGGCGGCCTTGAATGGCGGTTTGACGGGAGTCGTGGCGAGGTGGGCCGTAATGGAGAGAGCTCCTGCACTCTGGCCCCAGCTGTACGGCGTGAACGATATTAACAATCTGAGGTGATGATGTGCGATAAACACGCAGGAAAACAAAACACTCACAGGGTGACCTTGTTTGGATCACCACCGAACTTGGAAATATAAGTCTGAATCCAGGCCAGGAAAAACCTTTCTGCCAAATACCCGAAGTATCAGTGTTCAGAGAACCATGCGGAAGCAAAGGCAGGGAGCCGCAAAAATTTGTTGATCGAAATGATACTCACGATCGTGTAAGCCGACATTGGCGGCTCCCCCGGCGAGAGCTTCTTTTCCGGCGAGCCAGCCGAAAGCGTTCACGCGGTAGTTGAAGTTTACATAGATGACTGGTTCGCCGAGCTCAACTGAGCGTTGAACGAAGGCGCTGCCGTCGTAGGGAGATCCATCACCAACCGCGAATCCCCCACCGTAGAACCACTACGAATCACCAGTCATAGCATACATCAGGGGAACGTACTCGTTCTGAATTGTATAGGTGCTTACCACGACGACTGGGAGTTTGCTTCGTTCCGTGACACTGGCAGGACGGAGCACATTGGCGTAAAGACCTGGAGTATTGTCAGTTTCGTCCAACGGTAGTTCGGAGGTTGGTGAAACGCGTACAGTCTTCAGACGTGTTGGCTGTTGAAGCGATCCCATTCAGCACACTGTAGTCGAGATTCGGGACGTAAGGAAAGGTGAAGTTCTGTTGCGGGCAGGCGTCGCCGATGCTCGTGGCCTGAGATTCATTGGAAGAATAGTGAGGGTCAATATCTCCGTCTAATCCGCGGAACGTAAGAACGCGCCAGTTTACTCACAAGGGTGTTCCCTGGCACATGAAGTGGGGATCGAGGACGACGGAAACGGAGGTTTCCAACTGGAGGTCGGGCATAAGGGATCCCCAAGAACCGGTCCACCCCACCCGTCGAGGTCCCCTCGAACGTTGCATATTTGAGACTGACAACGGGACCACCGGCGCGTCTGGTCACAGCCATTGCGGCGTGAACACCGCCCTGCAGGAAGGCGGCGAGAAGGACATGGATGCTGAGCAACATCCTCGAAGGCACCAGCAGGAGTTAGGACAACGGGGATGGGGGATTACTGCAGCTAGTCACACCCAGTTATATATCTCGACATCGGCTGGTGGGGATATTCACTTATCCCGCGAGCGCACTATCCGCTCGGTGAGAGAGAACCGCCGGCCGGAGGCCGGAGTACGCGCGTGATCATTGAAGCAGTAGACGGAAATGCTTCCTATCAGTAATCGTTGCCAGCCCCCACAGCCGCGGAGCTTGGAGGTCGTCACACGGCAAACCGAGTGTGCAGAAGGAAGGCTCACACTGATCGCAGTTGGCTTGGCTCCGCTCAAGATCGAGAAGCGCGCGTCTGACTGATTTCATATCAGAGGGCGCGAATCAAAGAATTGTGTAGAGGGTCATTGGACAGATATACACAGTAGACCGCAGTGCACGTGGCCGGGTAACTCCACTGCGGGTAGTACAGGTGACCCACGAGCAGCAAGAGATAGACTCCGCCACGGTACATCATGCACTGCTACGACCCGCCTTCAAGCTCCAAGGATCATTGCACGAAAGTTCGAAAACACCGACTCCTCGACGATGCTCTTCCTGATCGCGCCCTAAATGAACCTCTCGACCCTCTCCACGTTCTTCACCACATGCTTATCCCTCTAATCGATCCCAATCTCGATATGAATTTTCGGAAGGGGCCTTTGTCCGGTTAGGAGCAGTTTCTCGTCTCTCTCCCCGCCCTCCCGCATGATCGAATCTTCCGAGCTCTGATATGAGATCTTACAAAGGCGGCCAATGTGAGCCGCAAATTCGATTCCCACGAGATGTAGAGGTACAGTTGTAGGTTCGGACACTCACGTTTCGAAGGCGGTTGGACTTCGGGTTTCACCCTTGCGAAGGGGCTTATCAGAGGGTTCACCGGCACCCACTACCCTGACCTGTCGTTGAAGATCTTAGTGTACTACCCATTTTTGGATGTATCGTAGAGGAGTCTGTGCTTGTGCCCGTCTGTCGGCATGTTGCGTCGCTGCACTTGACCTCAGGAGATGGGCGCGGTTGGGTGGATCAGCCTTAGAAACAGGAGTGCTCCCTACTCCGTTATTTTCTAACATGGACCCCACTCAACTCAGTGACAGCGGCGTTATTGTCAAACAGGGCCGACTGAATGCCTGCTGTAGACACGAATTTTCATACAAAGATCTGTGCGTGAATGATCTACCCACACCCGTTCAGTCGGCCTTCTCCGAGGATAGGGACCGAAACAACAAAGTGCTTTGACTTAGGTGAGAATCGAACCGAAGAGCTGCCAACAATTCGTGTCGAGGTTATGTCGTCGACTTCTGAGTGATAATGGGAATAAGACATCCTGGAACCAAACTCCGGCGTCTGCATCATGCCGGGATGCCGAGCAATCTGATCAAACGGTAAACAACAAATTAGATCTGTGTCCTACGGAAAACAGTCTTTCAAAATGCGACTTAAACCTACTGTCATTCGCACATTCACTCATCCTTTTCTCTCTACGCCCGATCACAATATCGTGCGGATGAGGAGAGGCCGGCGTATCGCTGGCATCAGTAAGCGAGGCGTCGTCTTATTTTACGGGAATAAACGTCATAGGTGTCGAGTAAGCGAGGAATACGCGCTTTCCATGTCTTGAGATGGTTACCTATGGAAACCGTTTCGGTCGCGCTCTGTTTTCGGACTCAGAGTTCAAAGTCCGCTGATGCGCGTGATGGCATTTTGTAGTCTTTGTAGTCACACTACGTTTGGTAACAAATGATAACAATTTCGGCA
>Ga0307517_10006513_pt1 | contig 17275 bp, 15 predicted proteins | sample 23_EM_MG_FD_194515 | JGI IMG/M metagenome (GOLD analysis project Ga0307517, IMG submission 194515) | Populus trichocarpa ectomycorrhiza microbial communities from riparian zone in the Pacific Northwest, United States - 23_EM | ecosystem: Host-associated > Plants > Roots > Unclassified | place...
CACACCGGCGGGCCGCCCACCTCTCCCGGAGGAGTTACGACAGGCGGCCTACTCGTTGACCTTAACCGTCAATGGGAAGGGTTGTTCGGTCGCCAACGTCGTTGGGCAAGCTCCTCCACGGAGAGATACGGATCCACCAGTCGGTGCCAATTCCGGCACCGACTGGTGCGGCCCGCGACTCAGGTCAAGGGAGCATCAAAATGCGAGCTTCTCGCAAGATCTCAGCGATGGTCTGCACTGCGGCCGCCGCCGCAGTGCTGGCCCTCACGCCAACCAGCGCTCACGCGGTGCAGGTCGTGGCGTGCAGTGAAAACGCGCTGGTCAACGCGATCAACGCGGCCAACACCATCGGCGGAGACGACCTCATCCTCTCCCCGTTCTGCACCTACACCATCACCACGGCGCACGGCAGCAGCGGCAACGGCCCGTCGGCACTCCCCGTCATCACCACTCCGATCACGATGAGCGGTCTGGGCACCGACATCGTGCGAGCCTCCGGCGCGGCCGACTTCCGCATCCTTGAGGTCAACGGGTCCGCCAGCTACCCGGGAACCTACGGCGAGCTGAGCCTGAACGCGGTGACCCTGCGGGGCGGCAAAGCCGCAGAGGGCGGGGTGGGCGGTGCCATCGCCAACCTCGGCGGCACCGTGACGCTCAACAGCAGCACTCTCCGCAACAACACGGCCCAGGCCGGCGGCGGCCTGTACAACGACAGCGGCACGTCGTCACTCGTCGGCAGCACCGTGGTCGGCAACACCGCCACCGCTTCGAACGGCGGCGGCGGCATCTACGAGAACTCCGGTCAGGTGACGCTGGTCGGAAGCCTCGTCAGGGCCAACTCTCCCCAGAACTGCATGCCGGTCGCCAGCGTGCCCTTCTGCAACGGCTGACAGGGGCAACCATGCGGCGGACCGGGACTCCCCAGACCCGCCGCCACCGAACCCAGCAAGGAAACGCGCATGCCTATCTCACCAAACCAAGGGTCGACCGGCGGAGGCACCGCGGTGACGATCACGGGGACGAATCTCACCGGCACAACCGCGGTGCGCTTCGGAACCAAGCTCGCCACGGGTGTCACGGTGGTCTCGCCCACCCAGGCCACCGCCGTCTCGCCGTCCGGAAGCGGCGCTGTCGACGTGACGTTGACAACGCCCGGCGGCACCAGCAACCCGATAGCCTTCTTCTACGTCGGGGCGCCGTTCAAGGCATCGCTCAGCGCCGGCGCCGGTCCATCCGCGGGCGGCAACACCATCACCCTCACGGGGACGGGGCTGAGTACTGCCACCAGCGTCTCATTCGGTGCCAACTCGGCCACCCCGACGGTCGTGTCCGACAGCCTGATCTCTGTCACCGTTCCGGCCGGCACGGCGGGAACGGTAGGGGTCACCGTCACCACGGCGGGCGGCAGCAACAACGGGCTGTCCTACACGTACATCGACGTCCCCACGATCGCCACCGTCGCCCCGAACTCCGGTCCGGCGTCCGGCGGAACCGCCGTGACGATCACAGGCACCAATCTGGGGAGCGCCAGTTCGGTCACCTTCGACGGGGTTCCGGCGCCGTTCGCGGTGGTCAACTCGACCACACTGTCCGCCGTCACGCCGGCGGGCACCGGCGCGGTCGACGTCGTTGTCAGCAACCCCGCCGGCAGCGACACCGAGGTCGCGGGCTTCACCTACCTGGCCGGGCCCGGCATCTAGCCGGCACCCGGAGAGGCCCAGCACATCGGAGGTCGCCCACCATCCATCCTCCGAGCTGGGGGAAACCACGGGGGTCCCCCTCAGCGGCGGGCTCCGGCCGAATATCCCCCTGGATCGGCCGGGGCCCGTCCATCCACTACCTCTGGAGAGCACTCATGACGACTACGCCGGTGGTCAACTCCGTGGACCCCGCGTCGGGTTCGACATCCGGAGGCACCCAGGTCACCGTGTCCGGCAGTGGCCTGACCGGCGCCACTCAGGTTCGGTTCGGACCCACGCCGTCGACTTCCTTCACCGTCAACTCCGACTCCCAGATATCCGCTCTCGTGCCTCCGGGAAGCGGAACCGTACAGGTCACGGTGAGCACCGCCGGCGGAACCAGCACCCAGTTCGTCACCTACACCTACGTCACAGTCCCGGCACCTGTCGTCAACTCCCTCAACCCCACTTCCGGGCCCACGGCCGGTGGCACAACCGTCGTCCTGACCGGGTCCAATCTCAGCGGCGCCTCGCAGGTGCGCTTCGGCACAACGGCGGCCGTCTCCTTCACCGTGGTCTCCGCCACCAAGATCAACGCCGTGGCGCCGGTGGGCAGCGGGACGGTCCAGGTCACCGTCATCACTCCCGGCGGCGTCAGTAATGGAGTGCCCTACGCCTACACCCCGGTGCCGGTTGTCGTCACGAGCGTCGCTCCGTCCCAGGGACCGACCTCGGGCGGGAACACGGTCACCCTGACCGGCAGCGGATTCACCGGAGCCACGGCCGTACGCTTCAACACCACCCAGGCGACTTCCTTCACCGTCGTCTCGGACAACCAGATCTCCGCCGTCGCACCCCCAACCCCCGCAGGACCAGCCTCGATCACCGTCACCACCCCCGGCGGCACCAGCGCGGCCAACGTCTTCTACTACTACCTGCCGGCTCCGGCCGTCACGAGCGTCGCTCCGTCCCAGGGACCGACCTCGGGCGGGAACACGGTCACCCTGACCGGCAGCGGATTCACCGGAGCCACGGCCGTACGCTTCAACACCACCCAGGCGACCTCCTTCACCGTCGTCTCGGACAACCAGATCTCCGCCGTCGCACCCCCAACCCCCGCAGGACCAGCCTCGATCACCGTCACCACCCCCGGCGGCACCAGCGCGGCCGGTCCGTACTACCTCTACGTCTCCGTTCCTGGCCTCACGAGTCTGGCCCCGGCCCAAGGACCGACGGCAGGCGGCAACGCCGTGACACTGACCGGCTCCAACCTCACCCTCGCCCAGACTGTTGCCTTCGACGCGACGCCTGCTGTCTTCACCGTCTTCTCCGACACAAAGATCACCGCCATCGCACCCCCAGGAGCCGCATCATCGGCCCCGGTCACGGTGACCACGCCCGGCGGCACGAGCACCGGACTTGCCTATACCCGGATACCGCCGCCGCAGATCTGAGGGCGAGCGGCCCGCAGCAATTTCAGTCAAGTCGGCATCCATTTTTATTCGGCATTCTCCTCGAGATGCCACTTGTGCTCTTCAGCCATGCCTCAAACCATTGCATCCGAGATCAAACCACATTCCCCCCAACATCACCCGAACGGCGGTAACCAGAATCTTCTGGAGGGTCGTTATGGAGGCATGAGCGAGTTCAATCTGAATAGTGCGTCGACAGTTCCCATGGCTGCCGGCTCGTGGCTCGGAGGATGGGTCTTCATCCCCGGATACTTCGGAGCGGCAGGCAACCATCGGGACGCGTATCTTGAGCGCGAGGGCGAGCGAATCCCCCTCCTTCACTGCTCTGTGGACCTGAGGGAGTTTGCCGAACTGATGGCCCGCATCGAGGCCAAATTCTCCCATCATTACGCTGCCCAAATGGAACTCGGATGACAGCAGGCCAGCTGACCACGACCGCCGACCAGTAAATACCAGCAGGGGGTGGTACAGGTGATGCGCGCCTCCTGGGATGCCACTGTTCACAACACACGCAACCAGCCACCCCCTGCGCACAACAAGAATTCCCGAACAGGACCCACATGCGCGACGTGCGAGATTTCATCCATCCTCAGGACATCGAGATCAATGAATTCGGCGTAACGTCGCATTCCGAGTCACGGAACTTCCATGAGAACACTCCGGGATTTGACGGCGTCAATGAGCGCTGGAGGGCCGACGCCCAGTGGAGCCAGCTCCTGGAAACATCCGTGACGCAGGAGGACACCGCCGAGTTCACGCTCCACCTCGGCGCCGGCGAGGCCCCCCTGTCCCGGCGGCACCGTCACCGCAGAGTGCAGGGCAGCACCGTCCGGCGCAAGCCGACCCGTGCCGACACGCTGAGCATTGTGACCACGGTCGTCACGGTGGCCATCGTGGCCGCGGTCTGCGTGCTCGGAGGAGCAGTGACTCACAACCCCCTACGCCACCTGGTCGGGACCGACACCGCCCCGCGCTCGGTCGCGGACTGGTGGCCGCTCCTGGTGTACGGCCCCTGGATGGTCGCCTCCCTCTCCATCCTCCGTGCCGCCCTGCACCAACGCCGCGCCCCGCACTCATGGTGCGTGGTGCTCCTCTTTTCGGTCTTCGCCATTGTCCTGTGCATCGACCAGGCCCCCCGGACGATCACCAGCGCAACCGTCGCCAGCCTTCCCACCATCGCCACCGTGGCGTGCTTTCACCAACTCGTCCGCCAGATCACACTCACCAGACCGCCGCGCCGTGGCGGCGTCGCGAGCCGTCGGGCTCCCATCTCGTAGTCACAGCGCTGCCGGCCGCGCCTGCCAGTCCGCGTAGACGGCGGCGATCCCGTCGTGCAACGCAATGGCGGGCTTCCAGCCGAGCGCGGTGAGGCCGGAGACTTCCAGGAGCTTTCGCGGCGTGCCATCGGGCCTGGAGGTGTCCCAGACGATGGCGCCGTCGTATTCGACGACGGACCGTACGATCTCCGCCAGTTCACGGATCGACAGGTCCTCACCGCAGCCGACGTTGACAGGCTCGTCACCGTCGTAGCTCCGCAGCAGCAGCGCGCAGGCCGTGGCGAGATCGTCGACGTGAAGGAATTCGCGGCGCGGGGTACCCGAACCCCATACGGTCACCTCCGCCGCCCCGTCGCGCTTCGCCTCGTGGAAGCGGCGGATCAGGGCGGGCACGACATGCGAGGTCTGGAGGTCGAAGTTGTCACCCGGCCCGTAGAGATTGGTCGGCATGGCCGAGATGTAAGAGGCTCCGTACTGCCGCCGGTAGGACTGGATCTGAACGATGCCGGCGATCTTGGCCAGCGCGTAGGCCTCGTTGGTCGGCTCCAGCGGGCCGGTGAGCAGCGCTTCCTCCCGGATCGGCTGGGCGGCGAGCTTGGGGTAGATGCAGGACGACCCGAGGAAGAGCAGCCGAGCGACTCCGGCGGCGTACGAACCCGCGATCACGCTCAACTGGATGCGCAGGTTGTCCTCGATGAACTGCACGGGGAAGGTGCTGTTGGCCATGATGCCGCCGACCTTCGCCGCGGCCAGAACCACCGCGTCCGGGCGGACGTCCGCCAGGAATCTCGCGGTCCGCGCGGCGTCGCTCAGATCGAGTTCACGGCGGCCGCGGGTGATCACCTCATGACCGTCGGCGGTCAGCCGGCGGGTGACCGCCGACCCGACCAGACCACGGTGGCCTGCCACGAAAATGCGGGCGTGTGGCGGCAGCCAGACCTTCTCGGCCGTCACGGCGCCCCGGCTGAGGATGCCACCCTTGAGTGGATCACTCATGGGGGTCACCCATCGGACCGGCCGGGTTCACTGTGCGGGATGTTTCCATCCCCGCTGGCCGTACCGCCGACGGACCGTGGAGGGCCAGAGGCCCGGCAGGTGTGACACGCCCCTGGCGCAGCAGCCGGGCGAACCCACTGGTCGAAGGGTGTTGCGGCTGGTAGGCGTAGGCATAACCGCAGGCCCCTTCCCCGCCCTTCAGCGGAGCCATGTTGAGAACCGTGCCCAGCACGGGAGTGCCGCCACGCCGCAGGGTGTCCAGGGCCGCGGTGACCTGGTTACGGCCGGTCCGGGCGGCGCGCACCACCAGTACGTAACCGTCCACCACCGGGGCCATGGCGGCGGTGTCCGCGACCGGGAGCACAGGAGACGTGTCGATGATGATGTGGTCGAACTGCTCCGCGAGGGTGGCCAGCACCGTGCGGAACTGCTCACTGCCCAGCAGCTCCGCCGGATTGGGCGGCACAGCCCCACTGGTCAGCACCGTGAACGTCCCGGTGGACTGCAGCACCTGCTGCAGATGTACCTGACCGATGAGGCAGGTCGTCAGTCCGGCATCTCCGACGAGGCCGAGAGCCCGGGCCACGCTGGGGCGGCGCAGGTCCGTCTCGACCAGGCACACCGTGCCGCCGGCTTCTGCCATCGCGGCGGCCAGGTTGACCGCGACACTGGTCTTGCCCTCTCCGGGGAGAGCGCTGGTCACCGCGATGACCTTGGGCACTCGGTCGACGTCCACGAACCGGAGGTTGGTACGCAACTGCCTGAAGCCCTCGGCACGCAGACCATGCATGTCATGGCGCGCGGCCACCAGGTGCCGGGCATTGCGCGAATCGTGCACGATGCTGCCGAGAACGGGAGGCCCGCCGGCCTTGGTCATCAAGTCAGCCAGAGCGTCCCTGGTGCGTACCGAGGTGTCCAGCGATTCCCGCAGGACTGCGCATCCGGCGCCGAGCGCCAGCCCGGACAGCAGACCGAGCGCGAGATTCACAACAGGGCGCGGGGAGACAGGCGCGGTGGGCGTGGAGGCGGGCTCCGTGACGCTCAGCCGCACCGGGGAGTCCGACGCGTTGGCCGGGCGCTCCAGCTCGCTGACCATGCCGGCGAAGCGCTCGGCGACGGTGTTGCTGATCAGTGCCGCCCGGCGCGGGCTGGTGTCGGTGACGGAGATCCGGAGCAGTACGGTGTCGGGCTGCGCCGATGCGGAGATGCTGCGAGCCAGTTGAGCAGGCGTCATGTCGAGTTTCAGCGACCTGATGACCTGACGGGCAACCAGGGGGCTGGCGGCCATCTTCGCGTAGGACTGGACCCGTGCCTGGGTGAAGACGTTCCCCTGGTTCAGCTGAGTCGTGTCGGCCCCGTACTGCATGGAGACGAAGAGCGTAGTGGTGGCCCGGTACTCGGGCGTGGTCGTGTAGGTAGCCAGCACACCCAGACCGGTGCCCAGCAGAGTCAGCGCGGCGATGACGCGCCAGCGGCGAGAGAGAACCCGTAGGTAGTCGCGCAGATCCACGATATCCGTCCCCGGTCGGAGCCAGTTGGTAGGCCTCTCACCTTATGGGTCAATACGGATAAATGCGACACATAGAATAAGTTACCATTTTTGTGTCATTGGATACATACCCTTACGGGGCCCCATCTGACAGTCCACCAGCAGGGAGTGCGTGTGACAGCCAAGACTGCGCTCATCACCGGCATCACCGGCCAAGACGGTTCCTATCTCGCGGAGCTTCTGCTTGAGAAGGGCTACCAGGTGCACGGAATCGTCCGCCGCGCCTCCACCTTCAACACACAACGCATCGAGCACCTCTACCGCGACCCCCACGACCCCCGAGCCCGCCTGTTCCTCCACTACGGCGACCTCACCGACGGCACCCGTATCGCCGGCCTGCTGGATCAGGTACGACCCGACGAGGTCTACCACCTCGCCGCCCAGTCCCACGTCCGAGTGTCCTTCGACGAACCCGAGTTCACCGGGAACACCACCGGCCTGAGCACCACCCGTCTGCTCGAAGCCATCCGGGCGCTCAACCTCCCCTGCCGCTTCTATCAGGCCTCCAGCTCCGAGATGTTCGGTGCGACCCCGCCGCCCCAGCACGAAGCCACCGCCTTCCACCCCCGCTCCCCCTACGGCGTCGCCAAGGTGTACGCGTACTGGGTGACCCGGAACTACCGTGAGGCATACGGCATCTACGCCGTCAACGGCATCCTGTTCAACCACGAGTCACCACGTCGCGGACCCACCTTCGTCACCCGCAAGATCGCCATGGCCACCGCCCGGATCAAAGCCGGCCTGCAGGACGAGATCTACCTCGGCAATCTCGACGCCCGTCGCGACTGGGGCTACGCGCCGGAGTACGTCGAGGCGATGTGGCGCATGCTCCAGCAGGACGAACCCGACGACTTCGTCATCGCCACCGGCACAAGTCACAGCGTGCGCGACTTCGTCGAGCAGTGCTTCGCACACGTGGGCCTCGACTGGCACGACCACGTGCGCTTCGACGACCGCTACCTGCGCCCGACCGAAGTCGACGACCTGGTCGGCGACGCCTCCAAGGCGGAACGGGTGCTGGACTGGCGGCCGACGGTGCGGGCGCCGGAGCTCGCCGCGTTGATGGTCGACGCGGAACTCGCCGCCTTGCCGCAGACCGCCGGTGCGGCGGACCTCGCGTACTTCCTCTTCGGCGACTGGGACGATTCGAGAGTCCCAGAGCTGACGTGGTGATGCCCTCCAATTTCCAATGACTTCCTTCGGACATCTGGACGGATTCACGGTGCGATCCCTTCCTGTCAACCCGGACACGCTGCTGCTTCTGCTCGTCGGGCTGACGCTCGCGGGCAACCTGCTGTGGGTGATGGCCCGGCACTGCACGATCGGTGTCGGACTGCTGCTGGGCGTCCAGGTCTGGACGGTGGCGGCTGAGGGCCGGTTGCCCGCCATGAACCTCGGCGTCAGTGTCTATCCCGCCGATGCACTGACCATCTGCGCGTTCTGTATCGGAATGGCGCGACTGCTGCGCCGCGGCCTACCGGCCCGGGCCAGGCTGCTGCCTCTGCTGATTCTGATCGCCCTCGCCGGGTGGTCAGCTGTTCGCGGGATCGCCTCCTTCGGCCTACAGGCGGTCGGCAATGACGGCCGGGGCGCCTTCTGGTGTGTTCTCGCAGCCGCCGTGTACGTGGCCACCATGCCCCGGGGTGCGGCTCTGGACCGAGTCCTCACCCGAACGTGGTTGGCAACCGCCGCCGCCTACGCCGTGTTGTGCTTGGTCGGTTGGGCATCCGTGGGCCTGCATCCGGTCACCGCGCACATCACTGTCGGCGGCGTGGTGATGGACCCACGGCCGGTATCCGGCGCCGCGGCCCTTGTTCTGCTCCAAGGCGCTGCCCTACTGCTGTGCCCGTTTGGATCTGACCGAACGGCCGCTGCCTGGCGACGCCGGGGCAGGCTCATCGGAGCTGCGGTGATTCTGGCCTTCGTCGTCCTGCTGCAGCAGCGCAGCGTCTGGGTTGCGGGTGGCGCCATGGCCGTTACCTGGTGGGCGCTACGTCCGGTCCGGGCCGGACAACGCCTCACCTCCGCCGTCGCAGGAGCCATCGCACTGTCCATGGTGGCGCTGGCGTTCGTGCTCGGCGCCTTCGGCAGAATCGGGAGCGCGCTCAGTGACTCCGCGGCGGAGACGCAAGGGGATCGCAGCACGTTCGCCTGGCGGGTGCTCGGCTGGCAGGATCTGCTGGACGAGCCGCGCTCGCTGGTGCACTGGCTGATCGGGGTTCCCTTCGGTTCCGGATACGACCGGTACATCAGGGGTGGACTGGTCGCTGTTTCCCCGCACAACTACTACCTGCACGTCGTGTTGCGTCTTGGTCTGATCGGGCTCGTGTTTCTGGTGGTGCTGTATGTGCTGATCTGGCGTCTGTTCATGCGCAGCGGATCCGCCGACCTGGCTCTGCGTCTGATGATCGTTGGCCAATTGGTGTTCTTCATGTCCTTCGCCGCCTTCATGGAACAGGGAGTGCTGCTCGGCCTCTGCCTGTGGCGCGCGCGCGGAGGCGTACTCCGCTCTACGACGGAGACCGAGTCGGCGGACCGGACGAGCTCACTCGCCCCGGTCCCCGTGCCGGACGCCGGACGGCTGCCGGTGTAGTCCGACGGCGACAACCGCCGCGTACAGGGGCAGCCGTCGACGCAAGAGCACGCAGACGACAACCACTGGCAGCATCGCAGCGAGACCGCACATCGCAGCAGCCGTCCGAGACCGGCCGTCGGCACCCAGAGCGGCCGCCCCGGCGAGTGCCGCGCCAATCGCGGCATGAATCAGATGCATACGCAAGGCGACACCCGCGCGCAGCAGGCCGCTGCGATGCCAGCGCACGAGTTGGACCAGATGTCCCGCAGCCTGACCGGCCGCTGCCGCCCCGGCCAGCACGACGACGCTGTGCGCGGCGGCGGCACCGACAACTCCGGCCGCGGTGGCGGTCATGACGGCGAGTTGCGTCCCGATCAGAGCACCTGGCGCGCCGCGCACCTGGTCGATGGAACCTCCGAAGGAGCAGAGCAGCGCCATGGCTGCGCCAACGGCGAGCACAGGCACCAGGGCCGAGGCCGCGCCCCAACCCGGCCCGAGCAACAGGCTGAGGGCGGCAGGCCCAAACCCGGCCATCGCGCCGAAGCCGATGAAAGCTGTGGCTGAAGCCATGCACAGCGTGTGCTCCACCGCGCTGCTCAGCGGACGGCCCAGTCCTTGCCGTTCCGCGAGCGCCGGGGTAGCTGCCCAGACCAACCCTTGGGCCAGGAACGTGAGGGGCAACCCGGTGAGGAGAGCGGCACGGGAATATGCTCCGGTGGTACCGGGCCCGAACAACCGGCCCGCGACCCACATCGGAGCGCTGTTGGTGGTGAACTGAACCAGGCTGTAACCGGCCAGGAACCCGGAGGGAGCCAGCAGGTCCCGTCCCCTCACTGACGGGCCACTCGGCAGCGCACTCCGGGCGAGCCACAGCGTAGCGACGGCAAGAGACGCCACTGCCGCAGCAGGCTGGGCCGCGGCCAGCCCAAGAGGGGTCCATCCGCAGGCCAGAAGCAATACGCTCACAGCGATGCCCGCCGACTGGCCCACTACCTCGGCGATCACTGCGGCCTGGGCCCGGCCGGCGCGGCGCAGTGCGGCGACTGTGACAGCGGCGCTCGGCTGGAACAGGAACTGGTACCCGAGCAGACGCATGAACGGAATCAGCTCAGGCATCCGCCACAGTGCCCCGCAGATCGGCGCTACCGTTTCGATGAGGGCGAATCCGGCGATGCCGGATGCCGCACTCAGACGTCGGGCCGCGCGCACGGTCTGGAGGGTCAGCCGCTCGGCTCGGAGCAGGTGGGCCGACAGTCCGGCGTTGGCGAAGAATCCGACGAACTGGACCATCGTCAGCGCGATGGCGTAGGAACCGAAGGAGCTGAGGGCCACCGTCCGTCCGGTGTAGGCCGTGTAGGCGAGTTGGAGCGGGACGGCCGCGGCGGAGCCAATGTAGTTCCACCCCAGACTCACCATGGCCGAACGGGCTGCCTGGGGCCGCGCGCGGTCCCGATCGGCCACGTTCATACGGCTGCCCGCAGGCGGACGGCGAGTTCGGATACCGCGAGCCAGGGGTCTTTCGGAGGCGCGGGCAGTACCAGTTCACCGCCGAGCATGTACTGCAGAGCATGGAGGTCGGTGAGTCGGTCCCGGGTCCAGCGATGGGCACGCAAGCCGGCGGCGTGCAGTTCCTCGGGATCACCCAGCAGCAGTTCACGAACCCGGTCCACTGCCTCCGCAGGGCTGTCCACCAAGTGCAGTCCGCTGTCCCGGCCCGGAAGCCAACCGACTCCCGGGGGGCGGGAGGAAACATGCACCCTGCCCGCGTACATGCTGATCGGAAGACGGTCGGAGAAGTAGCCCGGGTAGCGGCGGTAATGGTCCCACCCGACGCTGATCCGAGCGTCGCGCAACGCGGCGGGCTGTCGGTGGTACGCGACGGGTCCCCGGGCCGCGGGGCCGCGCCAGCCATGTCCGTACAGCGCGACGCGGCAATTCGGGAGTGCGCACAGCCGACGCGTGAGGCGGAGTCGCTCCCGGGCTCCGTCCACCCGTTCCAGAATTCCGAGCCTGACGTAACAGCTGCCGATGTGGGCCACATCCTGTGTGGCCTGCCCCAGTTCGGGCACGGATTCCCCGTCCGCGTCAATGAGGTGACTGGGCAGCACGTGTGGCACATAGCGCACTGCGGTTCGGGCGTAGCGACCCAGCAAGGCGGCCTGCTCGCCAACTGCGACACTGAAGACATGGTCGGCGTGGCTGAGCCAAGCGGCTGAACTCCTGCCGAGCTGCTTGCGGCCGCCCCAGGCGTCGCCCTCCCAGTAGACGACCGGAGGTGAACCGATGTGGCTCAGGAGCGCTCCGACCGCTTCCGCTGTCCAGGGGAACGCATGCGGGGACTGCACGAAGACCAGATCCGGGGCAATGTCCCGGGCAGTCCGTCGCAGTCTGCGCAGTGCGGTGTCACGGTCGGCGTCCCGAAGCAGGGCCTGCGCCGCGACAGGCACGTGGACGAGCAGCCCTTCGGCTGCAAGGCGGGCAAAGGCACGGGTGAACTCGGTATTCGGGCCACAGGCAGCCTGATTGCTGACGTGCAGCACGACAGGGGTGTCGATGGTCGGTCACCTTTTCATTGACGGGCTGCCGCATAGCGGAGCAGCGCACGAGGCCGCCGGGTATCTGTTCAGGGCGGCGAGGGGATGTACCCCCGCCTCTGGGAACCGCGTGTGCGCTGGTAGATCTCGACGTACTGGGCCACGCCACGTCCCATTCCGAACCGGTTCCGGACCACGTCGGCATCCCGCGGGAAGCCATCGCGATGCCTTTCCGCCGACGAGCGCGCGGCCCTGCCGATGGCCTTGGCGAAGTGCTCCGGAGTGACGTCGGTCAGCATCACGGCCGAGTTGTCCTCGGCGAGGTCCCGAAGCCCGGGTGTATCCGCCAGAACTGCCGGGAGTCCCGTAGCGAGCGCTTCCAACGCGGCGATGCTCAGGCCCTCGTGCGCGGACGGCATGACGAAGACGTCCGCAGCCTGCAGCGCGGCCAACGGATGAGTTTGCCCAAGGAAGCGCACCCGATCAGCGACGCCCAGCTGTTCGGACAGCCGGCGCTCGGTACGTGCCGCCGGCTCCTCCCCCACGTGCAGGTACACCAGGCTCGGAGGGCATTCCGGATGGGCCATTGCCTCGAGTACCGCCTCGTGACGTTTGACCGGGGCGCAGTTTCCCACGCTGACGGCCACGAGATCTCCGTCGGCCAGCCCCAGCACCGCCCGTGCCAGCGCACGTTGATGGAGCGTCGGCGGCACGAACATCTCGTCGTACCAGTTCTCGACGACTTCCGCCGGGTTGCCGAAAGTGCCACGTTCGTTGTCCGCGACGCTGGGGCCCACGCAGACGTGGACCACACCGGCCGCCCTGAGCGCTGCGCGTTGTACCGCACGCTGCGCTCGCAGCAGTCCATGGAATCCGAAGGCCGTGTGTACGGTACGGACAACTGCAGCTCCGGCGCTGAGCGCGGCCAGCCCGAGCCAGAAACTCCCCCGTTCGGCGTGCAGGTGGACCACGTCGTACCCTCCGGTTCCCACGCGGTGCCGGAATCGGGCGGGGAGGCGCCACAGCGGGTCGTCCACTTCATGGGCGACGCCGTAGCCGGCCAGGCGTAACTTGTCCGCGAAAGCGCCGATGGCCGGGCCCACGGCGAGAACGTGCGCTTCGACGCCGTACTTCTTCCATTCCGCGGCCGCGCTGTGCAGCATCACTTCGGCACCGGACGCCCGCAGTTCGTTGAGTACGTGCAGGACACGCACCGGGCGGAGGGCAGGCCCCTGATTCATCGATCTCTCCCGGGTGGAAGCGACATTTGCATTGATATATACCCATTCATGCCTCATATGTGTCGCCCGTGTTGATGGTGGTTCTGCCCTTGTTGCCGAGGGCACCTGCGGACACGGCTCCGACAAGGAAGTGGACGTACGGCGAGAGCCAGTGGAGCAGCCACATCGGTCCGGCGTGCCGCCGCGTGAAGCGCAGCCAGCTTCCCGGCGGCAGTCCTTTGGGCGAGCGCATCATCCGCCACCGCATTGCCACGGAAAGCGCTGGGTCCGTCCACTCCCCTACCGATGAGTTACGGGCGCATGTCCCCAGAGTCCGGGGAGCGACCCAGACCTCGCAGCCGGCAGACCTGGCCCGCAGGCCGTAGTCGAAGTCGGCCATACCGTGGCTGAAGGCCCCGTCGAGATGTCCTACGCGTTCCACGACCTTGCGCGGCACCAGGACCAGGTTCCCGTTCATGGTGTCGGCCTGAACCGGGATGCCGGCCGGAACGACCCGGCTGAAGCGCATCGGGCGCAGCGAACTGTCGTGGGCAACACCCGAATAGGTCACGGTGCCGGTGTGCGGATCACGCAGCGCGCCTACGACGAGCGGTGCCTTCTGGGATTTCACGAGAGACCTGTATGTGCCGAGCAGCCGCAAGAGGGCCCCGGAATCCAGAACGACGTCGTCGTTCAGCCAGAGCAGGAAGTCGAAGTCGTGGGCTGCGGACGCCGCCAGCGCCATGCTTTTGGCCCAGAACAAGGATCCGTCGCCCCGCACCAGGTGGACGTCGGGCCAGACCTCGCGGGCGGCCTGCGCAGTGCCATCAGTGCTTCCGTCGTCGGTGAGCACGACACGCAGGGCCACGCCTGGTCCGCCCTGTCCAACTAGGGAGCGCAGGCACCGGACCGTGGTCGCACGCCGGTTATGGCATGCCATGAGCACCACGACCCTGGTTACACCGAGTTGCCCGGACGTGATGTTCATGGGGTCCTCTCGGCTGCCGGCCGGATGACTGGCCGTGTATCGGCCGTTTGTCGCAGCGCTTCTCTGACGCCTCCGGCAAAGCGGCTCGCCATCGCGTCCACTGTGTAGATCCGGGCCGATACCGCGCAGCCGACTCTCAGCCGGGCGATCCGGGCCGGGTCACGCATCAGGTTGATCACCGTGTCCGCGTAGGCCTCGGGGGTGGCGCCGGGGGCGGTCATGAGGCCGTTCTCTCCGTCACGGAGATACTCGATCTCCGGACCGTGCGGGGCTTCTGCCGTTGTCACCATCGGCAGTCGGAGCGAGAACGAGTCCAGAATGCCCAGTCCGACGGCGCCCGGCATGAGGAGGAGTCGGGACTCTCGCGCGAACACCGCCTTCTCACGGCCGAAACTGGCGCCGATGTGGTGCAGCCACGGGAATCGCGCGGCGGCCCGACGCACCATCTCCTCGTCCGGCCCCGAGCCGACCACGACGAGTTCGAAGTCCGGGACCGCGGTGGCGATCATCTCCGCCGCCTTCAGCAGAAAGCCGAGCCGCTTGTTGGGGTACAGGCTGCCGATGTACATGCAGGTGTTTCGCCCCTTCAGTCCGAGCTCGGCGCGCGCCCGCGCCGCCTCGGCCGGGGTCACGGCGTCGTAGCAGTCCTGGAGTGCCGAGGTGTCAACCGCGTTCTGGACGACGGTGATGCGCTGCTGTGGGAAGCCGAGCCCGGCCACTCTGCGCGCCGTCCCCTCGGTGTAGGCGAACCACCAGTGCGGAATGCGGGAGTAGCCACGTTTGGCAACCTCGCCGATGCGCGAGAGCAGCGATCCATCAGGCTGAAGGTTGGCTCCGTGACCCCAGAGCGCGACGGGCGGGCCCCCGAACCTCTGGCGGACGAGCAGGACATAGTTGGCCAACAGTCGGGACGCCTGGTCGACGATGACCAGGTCGGCCTGCCGTGTCGCCGCGATCACCGGCTGCCAGACCGCCTCGTGAACCGGTCCCAGTGCCACGTGCCGGTTGCTCACGTACGTGCCCCAGGGGAGATCCGCACTGTCCCCGCGCAGCGCCACCGTCTCCGACGCCGTCCCGTAGCGGACGTCAAGGGCGACGCCGTCCTCCGCGAGCGTCGCGCGGAGCAGATCGAAGAAGGGAACGCGGTAGCGGAGAAGTCTCTCCTGGACACAGACGACCCGTTTCATCGACGGCCTCCATGGGTCAGAAGGTGTTCATGGGCGGCGATCGACTCGCCGTCGAACCGCCGTCCGACCGGTCTGGCGGGGTTGCCCGCGACAACGGCATACGGCGCCACATGCGAGGTGACGACGGCCCCCGCGGCCACCACGGCGCCGCGTCCGATACGAAGGCCGCTGAGCACGACGGCTCCGTAGCCGATCCAGACGTCGTCGCCGATGTGCACCGGCCGGCTCAGCCGGTGCGGGTGGTCCCCCACCCAGTCGGCACGCCGGATCGTCGCTCCCACCTGCCGCATGGCGTGGTCGCTGCGCCCTACGATCCCGACGCGGTTCGCGATGAGCACGGAGTCACCGATCGACCCGTCCACTTCGATGGTGCATCCTTTGCCGATGTAGACGTCCCGGCCTACGACCAGTTGCCGCGGAGCCCAGAGGACCGAACCGATCCCGATGTGGACGTCGTCACGGACACGGACGTTCCCGCGAACCGCGTACAACCGGTGCGCCCGCTGCCAGACCTCTCGCACATAGCTCTTCATACGGGTGTTCCTCCTGCCTACAGCCCCTGGACGTGGTCACTGCGTTCCCTCAGCACCCCGCGCGTATCGAGCACCAGGGGCGCGTTGCTCACCAGCCCGTCCAGGTCGAGGCACGGGTGGTCCGTGTGCAGCACGGCCAGGTCCACGCCGGAGAGATCGTCCCGGCCGAGCGACTTGATCTCGGGCAGGGGCCTGCCGTCGACCACGAACTCGGACACGAAGGGGTCATGCCAGCTCAGTTGCGCACCGGAGTGGATAAGCCGCCTGGCCAGAGGGAACGCCGACGACTCGCGGAGATCGCCGATCCCCCGTTTGTAGGCCACTCCCACGAGGACGATCGCTCCGCCGTTGAGCGGCTTCCGCACCCCGTTGAGCATCTCCGCGGTACGCGAGGCCACATAGGCGGGCATGCGGTCGTTGATCTCCGTCGCGAGCTCGACGAACCGGAAAGAGGAACCGAGCTGGCGAACTCGCCAGGAGAGGTACGCCGGGTCGATGGGAATGCAGTGGCCCCCCACCCCGGGTCCGGGGTGGAAGGGCATGAAACCGAAGGGCTTCGTGGCCGCCGCCTCGATCGCTTCGTGCAGGTCGATGCCGAGTTCGCGGCAGAACGCCGCCATCTCGTTGACCAGCGCGATGTTGACGTGCCGGAAGGTGTTCTCCAGGAGCTTGGCCGTCTCGGCCTCCTTGGGCGACGAGACGGGGACCACGCGGTCGACCAGCCGGCGGTAGAAGGCGGTTCCCGCCGCCGTACATTCCTTGCTGACCCCGCCGACGATCTTCGGCGTATTGCCCAGCCCGTACTCCGGGTTGCCCGGGTCGATCCGTTCGGGGGAGAAGACGAGGCTGTAGTCACGGCCGGCCACCAAGGACGAGATCTGTTCGATCCGCTCGGCCACCGGCCCTTCGGTGGTGCCGGGGTATGTCGTCGACTCCAGACTCACCAGATCGCCAGGACTCAGGCAGCGCGCGACGAACTCGACGGCGCTGTTGACCATGGACAGGTCCGGCAGTCTGTCCAGCAGCGGCGTCGGTACGCAGATCACATACGCCGTGGATGTCGCGAGGTCTCCCGGGTCACTGGTGAACGAGAGCAGCCCGGTCGCCAAGGCGCCGGCGAGGGCTTCATCGGTGACCGTGTCGACCGGGCTCCGGCCCAGCTCCAGGACCGCCACCCGGCCTGCGTCCACATCGAAGCCGACGACCTCGAAGCCGGCTTCCACCGCCGCGAGGACCACAGGCAGGCCCACGTACCCCAGGCCGAG
>Ga0307517_10006514_pt1 | contig 17274 bp, 11 predicted proteins | sample 23_EM_MG_FD_194515 | JGI IMG/M metagenome (GOLD analysis project Ga0307517, IMG submission 194515) | Populus trichocarpa ectomycorrhiza microbial communities from riparian zone in the Pacific Northwest, United States - 23_EM | ecosystem: Host-associated > Plants > Roots > Unclassified | place...
AATTAATATAATTAAAACAATTACAATTAAAAAAAGAGAGATTGAATAAAAATAATTGAAAGGCGAGTAAAGTATAACCTGCATGCAATCCAAAAAAAAAAAAAAAATGAAAAAAAATGAATTAATGTCAAATCAGGCCGAACCTAGACGCACTAGATAGGAGAAAAACACCACCCAGAAAGAAAAAAAACACTGATATGTTATACATTAAATAGTAATTTCACTATTATAATCCAAGGCATGTCTATAGTGGTTTTCCCACGGGATTTAGTTTCGGTTAATAAAGGAATCGAAAGTGTTTTTCCTTGAATTACGTGGCAGGATTTTTCACAGTTCAAATATGATTGCCATTATCTTTGTGAAAGACCTGAACTGAAATGAATATGATACTAGAAATGCTGTAAACATTGATGTCTGAAACAAAGGGGTGAACAACAAGCCCCATGAAATCATATGAACACTATACTTTGCTTCTGTAGTTTTACACCTTTTACAGCAGGACAAATCCCACTTTGTTTCATTATTATAAAGGAAATGAATTTGAGGAAATGGGAGAGACTCGTGAGGGTAACAATTCAGAGTATACAGTTGCTGTTCACCATACCTCCTCTTCCCTGTATAAATAAATTGAACTAAAGAAGAATCAAAGAGTATTTTGTAGTTTCTGCACGACTAGTTGCATGACACCAGATGAAAGCTTTGGCACTGAGGCACCACCACAGCCGGCTAATCTTCTTGACCCCTTTGGAATTCATTGGCCGAGGAGGAGGAATGAGATGTTCAAAAAAAAGATCCACGTGAAAACACACATTCAATCTACAGCTTGCAGGCTTCACCCCACCCTGCGTGTTCTGATTGAAGATTATCAATTCAGATATTCGTTATCAACATTGCTGGCCAATTGCCTGATGAGCAAATCCTGGTGCATGCTAGTTTAATTACAGTCCAGTCCACATTCCTCCAGAAGTGGACCGTTGGACTTGGCCAAGAACGGATCGATTCGAACCCACAGAAGCGAAAAGATGGAAGCAAGCAAAATTGACCACACAATGATGATTGTGGGAGTTCTGTTCTGTCGGCCGAGTAAACCTTTCAGGAAAGGATAAAGGTGAACTATCACCCAGAATGCAAAGAAAAGCTTACCAAACAGAGGCCCCCATGACTCATACCCATTATTTATAGCATTCGAGACACCAGCCACGACTCCAACCAGGTTTATTATCAGCAATGTTGTTGGTGGGATGAGCAACGTGGTCCACTTAAATGCATACAGCTCTGAGAACTCATCGTCGTCTCCTCCTTTAGACGTAACAGTGAAGTTCGTATCAACACCAGCTAGAACCTTTAAAAGCCCCTGGAACACTGCAAATAGATGTGCTGATACCCCTCCAATCACCCAAAATTGTTCGTTTCTCCACCATTCATCAATACCAACCCCACTCCATCTCATTTCCAGTATACTTGTTGCGAAAATACAAATGAAAAGAGACAAAAACCACAGGCTGGCAGCATTGCTGAGCTGCAAGTTGAACCAAAAAAAAAAAGATTAATAAATAAATCTTGAATAGTTTATACCATATTTTAAGCAGAATTTAAACAAAACCAAATCAATACCTCCGGAGTGATAAATTTCCCAGTAAGCAAGCACACTGCAGGAAGAGTACAGTACGCCAGTAGAGGAATGGATGTCAAAGGATAAACAGTAGCATTTATGTAAGACAGACGCTCCAACCACTTCAAACCCCCTCCATATCCGTACCAAAGAGGACAGTGCCGGCTCAAAAATATCTCAACTGATCCAAGAGCCCATCTAAGGACCTGGTGTAGACGATCAGAAAGATTAATGGGTGCCGAACCTTTAAATGCTGGCCTAGAAGGAATACAGTATATTGATCTCCATCCATGACAGTGCATTTTAAAGCCTGTCAATATATCCTCTGTAACAGAACCATAAATCCACCCTACCTGGAGACGGAAAACAAATTAATGCTGAGCTAAACCTGGCCGTCATAAAGATTATATCGAGTGCAAGGTCTGAATATCCAACAAATAAATCTACACATTCTTTTTACCTCTTTGCCCCATTCTGTTTTATCTTCATAGCCACAGCTAATGACATGGATGGCTTCTTTAAGCAGAGATGCAGGGCTGGCACTTTTCAGCGTGCCACCATCCTCTAGCAGGGTAGACGCTACAAACACAGAAGATTGTCCAAACTTCTTTTCCAATTTCTGCTCAGATGTTACATCAACACTTTCACTTTCAATTCCTGAATTCAAGCTTTTTGAGTTTAGAAGACAAAATTATTGATCCAGCAGGACAATCAGTAAGGACCAGGACCGCAAGCAGAGAAAAGAAGCAAAATGAATCCTCCAACAAAAACTATGTGCTTAAGAAAATCTTGCAGACTATCACATCAAACTTTCTTCAACAAACAAATGAGGAGTCACATAGAACTTAGTTTAAAATCGCCCTGCAAACACTGAACACTTCCTAAAAAATTACATGTCTGAATTGTCCTTTGGTTGCATTCTAGAATCAGCCTTTGCCAACAAGAAACTGGCAATCTTAAAGAAAAAGATCAGCAAAAACATATTGATGTGGGAAATCATAATCTAGCTTCGTTAACATAGGATATCTAGATGCTGTTTTTTAGCTCAATTTTTAAACCTATTAGTAACCATAAACAGTGGAGGATTTTGAAGCTATAATTAGGCCAGGATTTGAAGTGTAAATTAGTTACAAATGTTACCTTCAATTCCCTCTTCAATACCCTCCAAAGCACCCACAGGTTCAAATGTCTTAGAGTTCCTCTTCTTTAACTCGGACTTAGGTTTGTTTGTCTTCTTCTTCTTTTTCCTTCCCGAACAGAAGCATCCACAGCACCACTTAGGCAAGCAGTTGCATGTCCTCGTTGGTGGTTTCTTTGTTTTTGGAGCATCATAACCATAAAGCGCGTGCCTTCTGAAAACACATCCAGTCCCGACATATATAGGTCCTTGAATGCCATCCAAACCTCTCATATTGATCTGTAGTGATGGAGGAATTGTGCATTAGACAGACAAATTTCAGAAGCAATGAACAATCCAGAAGTTCTGATACACGAATGCTTACATCAAAGAATACAGTGTTCCGGTTGGCATATCGATCACTCCTGTCAATGCCATCAAACCTCTGTGGGAACTGGACATAGCACACTCTCTTTCCAAGTAATGGATCCATCATGAAACACATTGCTTCTCTAAGAGCCTTACTGTTATTGATGTAGTGATCACAATCCAAATTCAAAAGATAAGGAGCATTTGTTAGCACGGCAGAGACTCTGACCTGTTTGACAGATGAGCACATGAATTTAAATAAACATCACATCCCGATTAACTTCACATGAACATGTGAAAAATCCAACGTCTTTTCCCTTTTGAGTTACTCACCAAAGCATTCATAGCTCCAGCCTTTTTGTGGTGATTAAATCCAGGTCTCTTTTCTCTGGAAACATATACCAGACGTGGTAATTCATTTCCATCAGTGTCATGCCCTCCACTTTGGCCAAGGAAAACCTATGAAGCATTGAGAAAAATTGTCTATTCAAGAATGGAATCACTATCAGAAGTGCATTAAATGACGATAGATATTCACATACCTGAATCATTCCAGGGTGATCACGAACATTATTCCCAGGCCATGGAGTACCATCCTGCATTGTCCATCCATCTTCTGGGACCTTATGAGCCTTGGAAACCAAAGCATTGATCCGAACTTTAAACTCTTCATACTCTCTCTGCAATTGGAACAAGTACAAGGGTTACTTTACAAACTGGCCAGCAAAGGAGAAAAGGGGAGGGGGAGAGAGAGAGAGAGAGACAAAAGAAAAAACTTTGGTTGAAGCCTAATCACCTTCATTGCTCTTCGTTCCTTGACAAATGAAGCCTGCACCTTATCTTTCAGATAATCTATCTTTTGAGCAAAATAAAACTCCGGTGCCCGAGGTTCAATGCTAAATTTCTTACAGAAAGGGACCCATTTCTTTGCAAATTCAGATGTTTCTGACAATGCCTCAAATGTCAGCATAGCAGCACCATCATCAGAAACGTAACACGAAACCTTGTCAACAGGGTAATCCACTGCAAGAATGGACAGAACCGTGTTTGCGGTCACCAGAGGGGGCTCTTTCAATGGATCAACGGTACTAACATATATGTCAACTGGACAAAGCTGAGAAGCCTGGCCTTCCTTTTCATACCTGACAAACAAGTTAGGGCCATAAGTTCAACTAATGTCTCGCCAGTGGTTTAGTTGCAGGAACCAAAAGCAAATGACGGATTTCTTACCTCAGAGACAATCTATCGAGATAAGTTTCCCTGTCAATAGGGAGCCACTTTGGGAATTGATCAAGAATCCATGAAACAGCGAACCAAATCTCACAGATCACAGATATAAGCCATAAAGCAAATGCATCATTCACAGGATGTGTGACTCGATAGTGGAAGAAGAACCCAACAACAACAAGTCGAACAATGATGATCATTCGGTAAGGATTGATTTGGCTGGACGGAAGAGGTGTTTTTCGTGATAGTGGTTGCCTTGCCTCATCCATTCTGATCAACAAGGAATAAATTTTATTTCCATAATCAGTAGTGCTTAAGATAATTGACATTTAATAAGCTAGGAGTAGGAATTTGAGAAGGCAAAGAAAAAGAAGAAACTAAGAGCAATTGCCACTGATATTCTTCTACAGTCTATAATAATTGCCAGCATTTTAGCAAGAAGACTCAAGTTTAAAACACAAAAGAATGCAGAGTTTGTTATTATTTTAAATATAATTAAATTTCCATTAAAAACTAGATTAAAACTCTTAGGATAAAGAGAGACATACAAAAAAAAAATTATGGTTGAGTACTTGAGTCATATAGTGGAATGCAGAAGCTAAGTTAAGAATAACAATCACCAAACCATGCCAACTAATCTGGAACGAAGAAGAATAAAAAAGCTTAGAGACAGTTAATTATGCAAGGAATTATAAATAAGTGAGGCTTCATGTAAGTTGGTGCTAAGGCTTACAATGGGAGATCGGGATCATCACCATCATAGTCCCCGTTTTCACTCTTCATCATCTGCAGATTGTCCTGTTTTTGCTTCCAGCTCTCCATCCTCTCCTTCCATGCAATACTTCCATATCCATAAGCAGCCAAGTCCTTGGAAGGATCCATGGATCTTGGTTGCACTGCAGCAGCCAATTGGCTTTCAATTATAAAAAAAGAAAAGCCAGGATCCCCCAATTTGACTAAACAAGCAATAAACAATCGGCAATGTAGAAATGATTACCAGGAACGGCAGAATCTGAAAAGGGGAGGGGGTGGATCCTTTTTCCACTGCCACCAATAGGAGCCATGTATGAAGGGACCAAAGCATGTTGTTCAGGAGGAATGTCATCAACCTGCAAGTCATGAAGGATCATTTTTTTAGTACAATATTTTTGGAAAACCTTAAGACAGGACAGGAAGCAGAGCTAGGTACCATTTGACCATTAGTAAGGAGAGGGACTTGGGGCAAAGGATGATGAAGGTCGTGAGGCAGATCGGGATCATAGTGACGCATAGATTCAGGTCCTCCAAGACCACCATGGTGCTGCATATCGTGTCTGTTGCTATTCCTTCCATCGAAATTGAACTCGTTTTCCAAATCATCAATGCCATCTTCTTCTTCATCCCCATGGACTCTCGCACATCCTTTGAGACGCTTGAATCTAGTCTTGCATTGAGGGCAGACTTGATTTCCTTCTCTACGCTCATACTCGTAACAAGTTCTACAAATGGGGAAGGCACACTCGTTGCAGGCCACAAAAAGCTCCCCGTCCACCGTAAGCCCCACATCATCTCCACATATCTGGCATATTTGCCTGCTCACTCTCTCTAGCGATCTCGGCTGCAACCAAAAATTAACAAGCAAAATGTGGAGTTGAGACAGGATCAATTGAAGGAGAAGAAAAGGAAGATGTAGGGAAAGAGAAATAGCTGCTTACAGCAGATTCTCCATCTCGACGGATAACAACAAGCTCATTTCTATTGTGAGAGCCGGCCACCAAACCTGCACTCACTTCCATTGCGGAATATTCCTCGGTAGCAATCTGTTTTTTTTTTTCCTTTTCTGTTCTTGTTATTTATGATGGGATCGGTGCCAAAAGAAAGGCAGATAAACAACTATTCATCTTGCTTGCTAGCCCTTCTGTTTTCAATTAACAATCAAGCATTTAATTAAAAGCTCAGCCATTAATCAAATCACGATCAAGTCTCCAAATCATTTATCTTTATTTTAATCCATACATATAAATAATTCCATCCACTTCATTTGATTAATTACAAGTCCTCCTCGTACATGCCAAACCACACAAAGGAGCAACAATATCTTAGCTCGAACTAATTCAAAAACATACGTCAGCTTAAAAGCAAAAACCCACATTCAGAAACTGATTAACTTACAAGAACACGTTGAATCATGTCAAGATTTTGATGATCATGTCTTTACTAAAACAGCATAGTTTTAAGCAGTAAGATTTTGAAATTCTGTTTTGCGAAAACTGGAAACTTGGAGGGAAATCAAGGTTTGTCAGCTACCTTTTCTTCTACTTAAAAGAGTACAATTCCCAGTGCTGTATTTAGAGATTCAAAGACAAAGACAAGGCAAGGTAAAGGCGAGGCTAACCTTGTTGGCCCTCTAGCTCCTCTTCATTTTTCAGAAGAGGGGAGATTTAAAAGCAAAGAGACAGCAGTAAAGTGGGAGCTTTCAGAAGAGATGTCGTCGGTAAGGAGATGTGGTTGGTTTTTTTTTGGGTGTAGAAAAGAGTAGGAGTCAGCAACGGTAAACAACCACTTGCAGGGGTGAGAGACAGAGATGTGGTACCATGCAGTACGCTAAAGACATGCACCGACAGTCCCTCTCTAAAGTAAAACTTAGAACATGGCCACTGGTTTGGTTTGGATCTACCTTAAGCTAAACTAAATCATCTTCCTCGTAGAATAAATAGTTCCAAGGAGACTTTTTTCTTTAATCCTGCGATGAACTATTCCTAAAACCACATCAATCAATCATTGGGGTAATTATAGATCAGTCCCTAGTTTATATGCTCATGAACAGGTTAGTTCTTGATCTTCAAATTCTTGCTAATTTCTCCCTATACTTACTTTGGTTTCCCTTCATGAAATTAAATTTATTACGCTTTCTTTTATGTAAAAAAAAAATTCAATTTTTTTATAGAATATGCTCAATGATGATGTCAAAACTAGTTTTAATTGAAATGAAAATTTTCAATATGTTTGAGTCAATTAAAATGCTTTTAATGTAATGATAAAGTCAATAGTTTTTACTTATTTTCTTAACTAATAAAGCAAAATACGGACAAATACGTCTAACAGAGAGAGATATTGAGGAGAAATTAACAAGACTTTAAATGAAAGGGACTTATTTATGACTAATTACATAATTCAGGGACTGGATAAAAAGAGTTATATTCCCCGGATCATTTAATCCCCTCCAGCTCACAAGATGGGCCCGCCTGTCTCTCAATAATATCGGAGGAACTGCTATGACATATTTAAACGACAAAATAAATAAATAAATAAATTCACTACGGTCCATCTCATGGCATTTGGTGGCTCGATAGGCTCAGACGACCTAATGCCCTGCCGTGGGTATCTTTAGCCGATCTTATATTATATATTTTTAGTTAGAAAAAAATAAAATAAGAGGTTGGATGGAAACTTAGTTCAAGGGAGAAGAAGCAGCCTCCGGGATCTGTGCTCTCACTGGTGGGCTGACCGAAGAAGACACTTCACTGGTATTTTTTAGGGTAAAATGGTTTGTCTTTTTTCACCTCATTTATCACATTTATCTGTGTTTGGTAGAATGGTAGAATTTTTAATGTCTTGGAGTTTGTGTAGTGAAGAAGGTTTAAAATATTTTTTATTTTAAAAAAATTATTTTTAATATAGTATATTAAAATAATTTGAAAATATCAAAAAAAATTTAAAAATAATAATTAAAATTTGAGGGAACACGTCCTAAACACACAATAAATAGTGTTCGAGCTGCATTTCGATGATTTCTATTTAAAAATATATTAAAATATTATTTTTTTATTTTTATTTTTATATTAACATATCAAAACAATAAAAAAAATACTAAAAAAATATTAATTTTAAGTTAAAAAAAATTACTAGTAATATTTAACTCTAAAAATAGGAGTAACCGTTAGTGTGAGTGTTATATATATATTTTTTTTTTAAATCAAAATATATCATCGACGTAGCTTGGTTTTGATTAATTTGGTTAAATTAGTTAAATTATTTTTAAATTTAGATACATAAGCAAGAAAAACAAAACAAAACATTATTATTTTAATAAAAATAATTGATCTGAATAAGCATTCCTTGTGAATAACTTTGTCACACAAATATAAAATTCATCATAACAATTATGTATGATTGTACTTAAATATAATATTAAAGTATCTAATAATCTTTTTTGCGACAATTTGCATTGCAATGGGCTATGTGTATTTTTGTTTATAGAGCCCATATATATTTGGACCTGTTTAGGGCTTTTATCACGCATATGTTATCTATCACTTGGGCTTGGTCTTGGGCTTGGGCTTGGCCCTCTCATCAACGAAACCAATTCACGACTTTGACCACCGAGGGAAAGAGACGAAGAGGTGGGAGGGGAGAGATAGTTCTCTCTCTTGCTGCGTGCAATTTTATGTGCAAGTATCAGACTCAATGCTGCCACGTAATAACATTTTCCACGAAGGAATTATTCGCAAATTTCCTTCTTATCATTTAAATTATTTTTATAGAAAGTGTTATTTTCATGTGAAAAGGTGAAATATAAATTCTAACATTATAATTATAAAATTATGGGTCGTGGGTTTGCCCTAATGTTATTTAGAGTTTTATTTCTTAAAAACAATTAATACGTTATAACATGTTTGGAATCATTTAAATTAAATTAAATTATAAAATTTTAATATAATTTTATGTTTGAAATTTTTTATGGGTTTAGAATTGAATTCTAAATAAAACTCAATCTCTAAAAATGTTATAAAAATAAATTAGATATCAACTTCTTTTATTTACGAATTTTAAAGTGAAGAAATTTAATATTAAAATTAACTCTTCTACAATATTTAATTAGCTTTTTTTTGAATTTTTTTTTTAAAGAAGTAAGATGAAGGTAATGAAAATAATATAGGAAACATAATAAATTTAATTTAATCTTTTTTAAACATATAAATTTAATTTATTTAATAATTAAATTCGAATCAAAGACAATAATTGACTTTTCTTCTCCAGACGTTGGCACATGGATATATTGATTAAGAAAAAAATAAATAAATCAAAGAATAAGAAAAAAGCACCATTATCCCAAGAAAGTGATGGCTAATTTGAAAACAGCTAAAATAATTATAAGGCTTATGTGGCCCAATAGTTGGGCATGCGACTGTTAATTTGAACAGAAGGCCTGACCCGAGCCCAACTGAATTGTAGTCTAACCATTGGAAGTTAGAGACTTGAATTTGGACCCCGTGGCCTTAGCTAAGGCTTCAATATGAAGCTCAAATCTCATATTTTTTTTTAATTTTAATTTTAATTTTAATTTCTTATCCACGAATTTCTATTACCTACAGCTTTGTCACTTCCCTTTCCCTTTACTTTATCCTATAAAAATGATGCAAGGATCCACAATAAAGAAATAATAATAAAAAAAACTTTATAAATGGAAATATTAACTAATAAAACTAAAAAAAATCATTAAATTACATTGAATAGATCAAATTATAGTTGTGAAGCAAATTGCGTTTTAAAAATATTTTTTTGACTTGAAAAATATTTGTTTTTAATATCAACAAATCAAAATTATCATAAATTATTAAAATAATCATAAATTTAATATTTTTTTAAACTAAATGTAATTTTAAAATACAATTAAATATAATTTTAAATATAAAAATAAACGGTGTAGAAAACATAAAAATTATGCTTAAAAATAATAATATTTAAGTGGATGATAAGAAAAAATTAGGAGTTTATAATAGAGTGTGTGTGTGTTATATATATCATGTTATCTAAAAATATCCATCATATTGTTTTTTTTAGATTAGAAGTAATTTTTTTCTAATAGAATTTTATGTAATCCATGTTTAAAAAATTATTTTTTTACTGTTTTTCTAATGCGTGAAACACATAAGGTAAAACCTTAAAAATATATTAAATTATTGTAATGAACAAAAAAAATTTATTCTATTATTTCTTGTTAAATTGTTAATAAGTGCAAATCCAATTTTTTAACCAAGAAAAAAAAGATAAAAAAATAGCGATGCTCCCTGTAGTTCGAGAATTCTAATTGTGTCTACTAAACGATGCCGTTGCTACTTTCTCCTTGGAAATAACACTTTCCTTGACCCCTCCAAAAACCACAAAACCCAGAAATTTACCTTTTCACTTACACTGGAAAAGAGCTTCAATGGCATCCTTGTTGGTCTCCATCAACTTCTCTATGCCTCTCTCCGCCCCTAAATTCTCATTCAGGGTAAAAAATCAGTCATGCCCATCTTTTTAAAGCCAACAATTCTTATGTTTAACTTATTCTTCTTGAGTTTAATTTCATTTTAGTGATGAAAGAATTGGGATTTCATAGTTGAAAGGATCTCCCTTTTGTGACTGTGAATTTTTGTTGCTTATTCTTATGATATCATTGAATAATTAAGTGGGTTTTGTTTTGTTTTCTACTTTGTTTTTTCGAAGAGTGGTTTTTGTCATAAAGGAACGAACTTTATGGTGGAAAACAGTGCTAGAGACAGTATAATGAGGTTGAGGTGCTTATGAATTTGTTGGGTCGTGTTGTTTTTTTTTATTTAGTTGGTGTTTTGGATGTGATTGAGGAAAAATTAAGGGTTGTTATCTTGTAGGATTTGGAGTTTGATCGCCCTTCTGTTTCCTTTAAAGATATGGATAAGTTACCTGAAAATGTAGAGAAAACTATAATCCTGATGGCTCTTTCGAAGGAAACTATGAATGCATATTGTGTGAAAAGAGATGAACCATTGTAGATTACTTCTCATTTTGAAATTTTGAATACAACATTGCAAACCACTGGATGTAAGTATTAGTTCGTTGTTGGAAATGATGAAATAGCTAGCATTGAAAGAGCAAAATTTATGAGAGGGGAGCATGTAGAAAATCTGTTTGGGTACAGTAATCATCCATCTCCAAGAGATTTGAGATTGAAGTTTAGAGAGGAGAAATGTTTTCACATTAGAAGCCAGTTAAAAGATTTGAGATTGAACAACTTTAAGCACAATATTAAGTAAAATTGTAGTTTTGTTACAGAAGCTGATTGGTGGGTTAATTACGAAGTCTGTGCTTGTCATTTGTTTCTAGCTATTGAGTACTGGGCGGCATGAAAATTAATTATCAATTCTCTTATTGAAAACTAACAATTGGGTGAATGAGTTTGCGCTTTGTGATTTTTATGTGATTTTCCTTCCAGGAATTACAACAAAGGAAATCAGCTTTTACTTGACTATCAAGCCAAGCAACAACCAGGACAGGTATCTTAGTTTCACGCCAGCTACCAAAAAGAGTTGAAGAAAGATGATTTATCATTTTCAGTTGATAGTTTAAATCATTTTTGCATGTCATGGTAACACAAACTTCGAAAATAAGTAACTTTTATAACATGATATGTTGATTTCAGTTAGTTAACTATTATAACATGATATGTTGATTTCAATTAGAGGTGCACCATGGAGTGAGGTATGTAAGAGTTTAACTGAGTAAGGAAAACTTCTTGTTAAAATAAAAAAGGAAAGGAAAGAAAAAGGAAAACGGTCATTGGAAATGCTAATAGATAATGCATAAGAAACATTTAGGCCTGCCCTTAACTTGCTCTCTTATATGTCTTCAAATTTTGTTTACAGCAACCAACCGATTGGTCCCTTGCAACTCAATTAGAGAGATACTTTCTGTGAATCAGAGCTTCCGTGGATATCGAACAACACCCACCAACCTTTATTACGAACTTGTTTCTAGTTGTATGCATGTAAGTTCTTATACTCACAAAACAGTAACTGGTTATTGGGTGGGACCAGATATAGATGATGGTTGAGGATTTGTAGAAGCTTTCGTTAATCAAATTTCTTGATTTTTTTAAAATCATGAATGCTCTGAATGGCTCATTACTTAATTCTCTTACTGTAGAATTGATGTTGAATGTGAAATATCAGAAATATCAGAGAATAATGAATTGCTTTTGATAATTAGACCAAAGTACTATAATTATGAAACCGTCCCTTTGCTTTAATGAAAAAAATTTCATTATATATATGAATCTCCTCTGAAATTTTATGATGGTGTGTTGGAATTAGGAGCCATGTACTTCAGCCCAAACCACAAGAAAGAACAAAAGCTTGCTTACACACCTACCAAGATATTCTGTTTTATGTTCTTGATGATGTTGATGGTGGAGATTTTTTATGAAATTCAATTTGAAGTGATTATATCTGTTTGTTTCAGTCAGAGCTATGTTATAACAGCATCATTTTCTTGGTACTAATATTGCAAAAGTTTTGGCATGTTCATGCTGTGGATGGAATACTTGATTTTTGTTTATACCCATTGTCATTGCTGAATGACACTGGTGTATTTTATCTTGCATCAATTTAGTTCCTGGGACCATTGAGGATCAAGGTGAGGATTTTGTTTTCAAACTTGAAATACGAATGCAGCTCTTGAATTTGTGTCGTAGGGCTCGCAACAATTTGCAATAATGCTGCACTTGCTTATGGCAAAGCTGCTGCATTGCACATGGACAACCCATGATCATATTATCCTGTCCTGTAAAATTGGTGCACAAAATGTGGTCCAACGCTTGTTCGGTTTGGTTTAATTCGGATTCACTGTTGCCAAGTGCTTTCCAACAAGCAATGTGGTGCAACCAGGTTGTGAAACTCAATGCCGTGATTCACGGTCGGAGCCCATGGAAGCAGCATTGATTGAAATCATTCTATCATGAATGTCATTACCTAATACTGCATTGACATATAGTTGGTCCCAGAGTCTCGAGGTTATCAAATAATTCATTGTATCAAGAAAACCCTTAATGATGTTATTTGCGTTGGTATAGTTGGCACTTAGAATGTTTTCAAGTTTCATCCTTTGTCTCTCACATTTTCTCATACCATGTATGATTTCTCTCATTTTATTGGGAAACAACTTTAAGTGGGACGTCTGTCCTTTCCTCTCCCTTTTCTATTAAGAACAACTAAGATTCCATCTTTTGTTGAAACAGATGATAGTTGAGAAGTGGTCCCAAAGAATTTAATGAAGCCCTTGGTTGTATACTGAAGCTTGAAACCCTAACTCAATTTCTAACATTAATTTATCAGGGTTCTATCAATCATCTTTTTATGGGGAGATTACCGATCCATTTACTGGTATAGTTAAAAATAAGCATGCTTCAGATTTTGATAGGATTTTCTCGACAAAACACGTTATGTAAAGCCTCAATATTAGTGGTCCCGATTCTAGGGCTATGCAAACTCTGAATCTAGTACATATGTAATCTTTTTTAGCCTTAAGTTGACTAAATAATTATGCATCTGGTAACTTCACTTGTATTCCAGAGGAAGAATAAAAAAACAGGTTACAGCTACTTCTCTTTCAGGAAAGTGCGGTGCATAAATGAGCGAGAGGATTCAAGTACGTATTTACAAGAAGGAAATTCTTTAAAATAATGTTACTGTACATATGACTTGGTCAATCGTCTCCTTTTCTCCCCTCATTCATAGTACATGTAAGTAGAAGGGGAGAGATAAGGGTGCACAACAGGACTGCTCAAAGAGCAAATCTGAACTCAGTAAGAACAACAATGGGAGGTGCAATCATTATTTGCTAATTTCTTGAACTACATCTGGTTAATGCTGGAGAACAATTGAAATGTATACAATCTCCGTTTAGGTTCTTGAATTCCATCTCTAGATGCGGTTTCGGTTCGAAGGTTAATGGAGCTGCCTTATAGGTCGGCATATTGCTTGATTAGCATGCTTTAACATCAGGATTTATGGAATAGATGAACAAATATTAATGAACGCAACAGCTGGTTCTAGCAAGCTGCTGTAGCTGTCTTTTGGTCCGATATTCTTCATGATGAAAATCATCAAGATTGAATTAGATAAAAGGGATCAAGATTACACAGAGATATTCCATTTACAGAATGGCGGAAGCAAAACAAGCGAGAGCTAGCATTAAAGCCAAGCAAAAAATTTCTGCGATCTGCAAATGGCACTTATAGCTAAACTATCAGTCACTGAGCTTACTTCTCCATCTGTTAATGTGCACAAAACTAGTACTGTTTGGTTCAAGGCAGTGCTTGAATTTTTGGCTGGCTTTGTGTCATGTATATGTATAATCATGTATAATCAAGGTATACTAGTAATAAAACCAGTACCGAGTGACATAATACACAAGCTATAAACAAGAACAGCACTGTTCTTCACCCATGCACAACAAACAGATAGATGTGGGTGTGGATGTGTCTGTGAGAGAGTGGGAAAGGAGGAGAACGCTGGACTGATGCTATAAATTAAGAACAAAGAAGAAACATAATTTCATTTTGATTAATGGTAGGAGTTAAAAAGAAAATTAGCTTCCATTATATATTCACTGAAAACAATTTTTTTACTGCAATCTGAAGTACTCACCTTCGTATCTGAAATCAATGAACAGAAAATTAGAGGTGTTCTTACTCAAAAGCAACAAAAAATAGTTTATTATAGTTTGATTAGCCTTATAGTCCTGATTTCTAAAATCTAATTAGATGTACAGTACTTATGAACAAGCCAACTTGTAAATGGTTTGAGTGTATTCAGCAATCACCATCACATGCATCAAGCTAAGAGATTATGTGAAAATTAATACTAGAAGCAAAATCTATGGTAATTAAGTGGAGTATGCCATCTAAAGCATAATATAGCTAAAATTTTACAGATTTTTCTCCTTGAGGAAATAAGAAAGAAACCCTAAACTCATGACAAAGATTAAACATTATACCTCAGAGGAGTTACTCATGAATTCACACAAGAGTGAGTCAAAGCTTTTGCAAGTCAAGAACTTCAACTATTGCATTTTGTCAAGAGATCCAAATCTTTATCAAGCAGGCAAATCTCCAAATTCCTTTATCTTTTTTGTTCATCAGTATCTTCATCTTCTTCTACCTCGTTATCTTCAATATTCATAAAGAAAACTGAGCAATATTTCTCAGGATGGATTTGTGAAAGAGCTGCCGTTGCCCTTATCAAGAATCCTAAATTCTATTCCGTTAGGAGCTTCAATTTGCTGCTGTGGTTGGAAACTTATATGGTTGGATTCTTCAATGTCTTGTTCAGTGCCAGAAGCTTTGTGTTGATTAGCTGATCTCTCCCTTTCAACTTCTCTATATCTATGCAAGTACCTTACTATAGCCTCGGCATAGTCATCAAACCCTAGAGAACCTAGAGCCCAACAGATGTCATCTCCGTTCACTGTCTTGCGATTCTCCTTATGACACTTGTCGGATGCCTCACCGGTTACGAAACTTATAAATTCCGTTGCACATTCTTGCATTGTTTGTTTTGCTTCTTTGGAAATCTTGGCAGTTGGGGGCAGGATTTGCTTCATAATCCGACCCACGTTGGCAATAGGCAACAATTTATCTTGCTCCTCCTCCATTTCTTTTTGGTTTGCTTATGAATTTCTTCTTTTCTTTGCAAACTCTCATGTGTATATAGATGCATAAACACATGTGTATCGCTAAATAAGCACATGGCCATGCATCACATACCATGTGATACACAACATATTGATGCTACATACCCATATATATTATTAATTCATAGATACGGTTTAAACCAACAAAAATTAAATAATAAATTGTTAATATCATAAAAAATTAAATTAAATTAGAAACATTCTTATAGTCTTTATAGATAATCATTTTTTGAATGAATCACTGATTTTTTTAATGTATTTTTGAATTGAACGGTGAGTCATGTTTCTCGATATCTGTACATAAAAAATTACATAATGTTTACAGATAAAATATTATCGAAATAGCCATCATCAAATTATGAATCCATGATTCTCGAGATTTTAAAATTAAATTTAGAATTGATCTCTTTGTTATTATAAAAACTATCATAACCAAAACAACTTACTTTACCAATTGAATCTGAGAAAATATAACATGATACAACTTAAAGGGTTGTCTTCATATACTCTCCAATTATTAAGTAACCTAATTATAATTTTGGAAGAAAAAACAACACGAACAAAAGAAACGAAAACTCTATTCGTTGATCAGCAGCGTCTTCTTTGCCAGCTAAATTTGAGAACATGGCTTGGTGAACATAAACATTATAGTAACCCTAGCTAGCAAATTAACCTACCAAGTCCCCAAGCTGCAAAGCTTATTTTATGGTCCCCCCCTGTAGAACCTCTATTTTAAACTCCATAAAATCTGCAACCATTTCTGCTTTGCAGTGTCTTAGGATTGTTCATATAATACTATTTTCTACTATCCAAATGAGTGGACTCCGTTTGTGCACGTTTGCATTTTGGGGATTAACCTAAACACAGTACCTAAAAATAGAACTGATTGGAGCCCTAGCTAGTGCCAGGGTCTCTGATTACCTCAAGCTTAGGTTAGTTTTAGGTTTTGTCTCTCTATCTTGCGGCAAAGCATTTGCATTATGAGTATATATGAACAGTTTGGTCGGTCAAATTAGTGGGAATTCAAAGTTTCAGATATTGATTTTTGCAGAACTGAAATTAGGTCTCCAAAGGGACTTCTAAAAATTGAGATTCTTAAATCTCTGGAAGGCTGATCGGCACTGCCAAATCTTGAAATGGGGAGGGATGTTTTTTTCATGGCTAGCTATAGTACTGCCTAAATAATCCAACGATATTGCACATTCTGTTTTCTTAATTAATGGTTAATTTGCACTAAATTAAAATTAAAAAGATGTGCATGGAAAATATATATAATTAAAAACGTGCTCAGATGAATATATAAAAATAAATCGGTATTTTAGATAATTTCAAAATAAATTTCTATATTTTCAAAGCTAATTTCTGTTTTTTGTGAACAAATTAATTAACTCTGATCAAATTTTCTTAATAAATAATTTAATTTGTAGGCATAGTATATATGGAATCGAATCAAGCTCATTTCTTTTTTTTTTAGGCA
>Ga0307517_10006515_pt1 | contig 17274 bp, 11 predicted proteins | sample 23_EM_MG_FD_194515 | JGI IMG/M metagenome (GOLD analysis project Ga0307517, IMG submission 194515) | Populus trichocarpa ectomycorrhiza microbial communities from riparian zone in the Pacific Northwest, United States - 23_EM | ecosystem: Host-associated > Plants > Roots > Unclassified | place...
AAAATGAAACAATCAAGCTAAATTAAATAAATTAGAAAACTATCAAGAGAACAAACATTGGTTTCAAGTAGACGTCCACCTACGAAAATCAGAATCGATCATTGAAACGATACATCAATTTATATTTTGAATATTTATCTTTTCTTAACGTTAATTAGTTAACCAATCCGTAGTGTAACTAACCCTAACCATCAAACAACCACAGTGTCCGCACTGGTAATTTAATTGAATGGCAGCGTTAAAAACTAAATAAGTTGATTAATCTAGACACATAACTGGTTGTAGTACGTGTTTGATTTGATTGAATATTTTCCCTAAGATTAATAACATAGATCCGCTAAGATTATTAAACTCAGTTGCTTCACAAGTTTATATACCACAACTCTGGTTTTGATAACACACTTAGCAATAGATTGTTTACAATAATAACTTAGAGTTTGCTCTAGCAATATCATAAGAAATAAGTATAGGAAAACAAACATATTCATCATATAAACTGAAAAGAAAAGGTAAAATAAATCTCATAGTGCTTGAAATCCAAAGGTTTCTGTGTTCTTGCAACCAAGAAAAAGAGCTTAGCTTTGCATATCTATTGAACAACTAATCAAAAGGAAAGAAGAATGCATGATTTTGGGTTTTTACAGGAAAGGGTGCATTTTTCTTCTCTTTTTGACCGCACCTCATATCCTTTCTCTCTTTCTTTTTATTTGATAGGAAACCCTAATCCCCTTTTCCTACAAAATAGTTCTTTCCCAAGTAGACAATTTACATTTAAGTATTTCAATAACTATTTTCTAAAAAACAAGAAATAGCCCTGCATAAAATCTTCAAGCTTTGACTTTGGACTTAGAGGAGCAAAATTTCTGAAATAAAGACTTGAATATCGGTTTGGATGCTTTGGGAAGTACTTTGGACTTGTTTCTTCACAAAACCTGAATACTGGCAGAATTCATGTGTCATCTTAGAAAACTCATATCTCTCTCATATGAGCTCGTTTTCTACTGAAATTTGGTAGGCTGATAGGTCTTCGAGTCAGAAATCCAAAAATATTGAGTTTGCATCTAATGAACTTCTCTAGCTCAAGATATTCAAGTCAGAATGGTCGAAGGTCAACAATGACAGAATGCGAGATTTGTCTTTGAAGACTGCGATTTCCATACTCTTTCTCTTTTTATTTTTCTTGTCATATATGTATAAAAAGATATGGATGTTAGCTTTCTAATGTCACTGTAATCACTTTATTTCAACCTTTAGAGCTCAAGCTCTGCACAAGATATTGATCGAATGTTAAATCTGTCAATTATCTTCAATTTACTTTTTTTTAATCTTACATCTAAAAGTGCCTTCAAAATATAAAATAAAGAATATCAAGACATTTTATATATAGAAAATAGGCAAAATACTAGATAAATATAGGTAAAACTATCATATAATATAGTTGCATCATCCATCTTAATCTTTTTATTGGAACGGGCAAGCAAGTTTGTCTCCTTAGATGAGATTTTTGTGTTCACATAAGGTGCTTCCATCTACTGCCTTCTTTTATTTTTAAGAAAAATAGAACTAGAAACCTACAAAAATAGCATAGCGTACACGAAGGCAATTGTTACAAAGTTACTCCTTAGTTCACTATGAAAATCTTTTCTGTACAAAAAAAATCAAAGAAGGCTTATTTACTAGTAATTGAAATTGAAAACTGCCCTTTTTAAAATGAATGTTTTACTTTTTCGATCCTATACATAAAACATTTCCATAATGAAAAAAAGCATATTTAGTTCATCTAATATTTTATACCATTCATTTTTATTATTTTTAAGATATTTTTTATTTAAAAAAATTAAACACATGCCTGTTTTATTTTTTCTAATAATTTTCTTCTTTAAGAAGATTCAAATCTCAAGTCATGCTATTATAAGTACACATTTTGGGACATGGATAACACAAGCTATTGACCTACGCTTCGTTGTAGTTCGGATAATTTTATTTTATATTTTAAAAAAAAATATATAAGCCTTTTCAATTTGTTTTTGGCTATAAAAAAATTTCAATTAAAAATAAAAAAACTTATGCATTCATTTAATTAAATAAATCGAGAATTATTTGTATAAATAAATGTAAGAAAAATCATTAATGATAAGTAAAGACTAAACTGGAAAAATAAGAGATAACATAACACAGGGCATATGCTCAATTAAATAAATCGAGATTTATCTATATTAATAAATGTAAAAATCTCATTATAATAAGTAAAGACTAAATTGTAAAAATTAAGAAATAAATGCATATCAAGATATTTGAACTCTCAACATGGGGCATGTATCCTGTTGTGTTTAATAACTTTGTTTCTTTGAATAAATTTTTTATTTAATCAAACGATTATCCGGGCCAATAAAAAAATATTTACCCAATAAAAACCTTTTATTTATTTATTTTCTTAAAATATCATAAAGTGAGCATCTCATTCTTACAGTTAATTAATTAATTAATTTCATTTAAATAAAAAAACAAAATATCTTTTAAAAAAGAACGACAATAAAAAGAAATGAGATAACTCGAATCAATTTTAAAATTGGTAAAAAATCTTATAGAAAGCAAATAAAAAAATTAATAGAGCCCAATCTTCAATTAAATAAATAATGAAAGATGAAACTGAAAAAAAAATATGAGCATAAAAAAAAGAAAAAAAAAACAAGCATACCCGTGTGAATCTTGAAACCTGCAATCGGTGAAATTTTAGACCAGGGCTCAATTTAGAAGCTAAATCCCTAACCAATTTAATGTTGAAAGATAAAACTGGAAAGGAAATCTTAATTTAAAAAAATCACTAACAGTAAAAAAAAAAAACAATAAAAAGAATAAGAAAAAAATATGATAAGAAAAAAAACTAAAGAATGATGAAATAATAATAATAAAATCCAATCATAAAAATTAATTCAAACAAAACAAGTAGCAATTAAGTGAATGGGAACCAAATCTAACATACAAAAAATTTGAGGAGGATGGAATTGAAAAAAAAAAACTCAATTTTATAAACTAATTCAAATAAAAAAAATAGTAAAAAAGATTTCAATTTAAAAAATTCATCAAAGTAAAAAATAAATAAAAATAAAAATAATAAGGATCAAATTTGATAGGAAAACAAATTGAAGGCGGATGAAATCATAATAATTAATTTAAACAAAAAAATAGCAATCAAAATTATATGGATCAAATTTGATATCTAAAAAAATTAGGGGATGTAATTGAAAAATAAAATTCAATTTTATAAACTTTTTAAAATAAAATAAATAATAATAAAAAGAATTTGAGATATCAGACAATATGCAAAACATAAAAAAAAAAAAAAAGAGTAGAGGGAAACAAGTTCCATTTCCACCGTAAGCCGCTGCCAACAAGCCTAGCTCATAAAATTGTTGCAATGCACACTCAATACCTAACCATCTTGCTTCAGAATTTGAGGAATGATGAACAATACATGGTTTGAAAGTTTTGCTTGATATATGCTGCCTGTAACTCTCATTTTCACTTTCTTCTTGGATTTCAACAAATGGCCATTATAATTTATGAAGTAGGAAACATTTCAGATAAAAATTGGATTTTTTATGGCTGCACATTAAGGATGTTGGTGTAACCAAGTTTGACCATGAGTTCACGAGCTTTTCTACAAAATATGTCCTCTGATGAAACATGAAATTCTCTGATGTTTAAATCATCAAGTGTAAAAGAAATGTAGTGTGTATGAAAAGAAAAACAAAAGAAAATATACGTAAAAAGAGTAAGAGTTTATGGCATAGACCTAAAATAATGGCACAACCAGTTTTTTGTTGGCTTTGGCTGGCTTTTATGGCATGGCTAGCTTGCTTTTATGGCATGGAATGCATGGTGACTTTGGCTGGCTTTTCTATAGCATGCGACAAGCACCCTTGTCTACTTCATAACTTGAAATGGCATGATTTTAGCTTTGTATATTTGTCGTTAGATTTGTATTTCTAAGAATTGCTCTGCTTTCTTGTTTAGTGACTAGATGTATTTACGATGTGTATACATGATGCAACTATATTATTTGATAGTTTTACTTATATTTGCCTAATATTTTGCCTGTGTTTTATATATAAAATGCTTTGATATTCTGTGTTTTATGTTTTGAAGGTACTTTTGGATGTAAGATTAAAAAAGAAGTAAATTGGAGATAATTCAAACCATGTTCCAACCTGTGTCGAACTTTGACAAATTTGACCTCTGATCGATGTTTTGTGTAAAGCTTGAGCTCTAGAGGTCGAAATGAAATGATTTTAGTGGCATTAGAAAGCTAACATCCATATCGTTCCATACATATATGGCAAGAAAAATAAAAAGAGAAAGAACATGGAAATCATAGTTTTCAAAGACAAATCTCACGTTTTGCCAGTTTTGACATTTGGCCATTCCAACTTGAATATCTTAAGTTAGAGAAGTCCATTTGATGCAAACATTTTTTTTTTTTAGATTTCTGACTCGAAGATCTATCAACCTACTACATTCGAGCAGAAAAAGAGCTCATATAAGAGAGATGATTTTTCTAAGACAACTTATAAATTCTGCCAGCATATAGGTTTTGTGAAAAAATAAGTTCAATTTACTTCCCAAGCATCCAAATTGACATCTAAGTTTCTATTAGGGAAATTTAACTCCTCTAAGTCCAAAATCGAAGGTTGAAGATTTTATACAAGACTATTTCTTCTTTGTTTTTTAGGAAAATAGTTATTGCATTACTTAAATCTAAATTGTCTACTTAGAAAAGAATTATATTTTTAGGGAAGTAGGGATTAGGATTGGCTATCAAATTAAAAAAAAAAAGAGAAAGGAAGGAGAGGGCGGTTAGAAGAGAAAAAAAACTTCACCCTTTCATCCTATACCTGAAATCATGTATTCATCTTTTCTCTTAATTAGTTTCTCATTAAACATGCAAGGCTAAATTCTTTTTCTTGGTTGCAAGGACATGGAAACCTTTGGATTTCAAGAACTGTGAGATCTATTTTACCTTTTCTTTTCAGTTTATATGATGAGTATGTTTGTTTTCCTATACTTATTTCCTATGATTGTTTAGTTTGATTGCTAGAGCAGACTCTAAGTTATTATTCTAACCAATCTATTGCTAAGTTTGCTATCAAAACTAGAGTTGTGATATATAAAATTGTGAAGCAACTGTGTTTAATAATTGTGGTGGATCTATGTTATTAATTTTAGGGAAAACATTCGATTAAATCAAACATGTACTGCAGACAATTATGTTGTCTAGATTAATCAACTTATCTAGTTCCTAAGGCTGCCGTTGAATTAAATTACTAGTGCAGACACTGTGGTTGTTTAATGGTTAGGGTTAGTTACACTGTGGATAGGTTAACTAACTAATGTTAAGAAAAGATAAATATTCAGAATATAAGTTGACGATCGTTTCAATGATCAGTTCTGATTTTCGTAGGTGGATGTCTACTTGAGACCAATGTTTTTTCTCTTGATAATTTTTTTGATTTATTTAATTTATCTTGATTGTTTTATTCTATTTACCATAGCACAACCTAGATAACTTCAATCCCCCCCCAATTTTATATCATCTAGCATAAAAATCTGAACTAAACCTTTCTCGTGGGATCGACCCCTTACTTGCTCTATACTATCTTGTTTATTTAAGTTAGGGTAATTAATTTGTGTGACCACGACATCGCAATAATACACCTAGGTCTTGGAATTTCTTTATAGAGAAAAATGTATCATTGGTGGAGAAATTGGTGTGTTGCCATTGATTAGTTATGATGGTCATTGGTTATTATTTCATGCCATGGTTGTTGTGACATGAGCACTATTGAGGGAATGTTGGTGATTAATAGTGTTATTGGCACAAAAAATGACATTCTCTACATAGGAAAACTTGTGTGCGCGTAAAAAAAATTACATGAATGAAAAATTTGTGTTCGCCACTCATGGGAATAAAAAAAATACATAAAATGGTGTGCTAGGTAGGATTAGATAGACTAGATCAACACCAAATCTAAGATGGGGTTTTGGGCTGAAATTTCCAACCATTTGGGCTACTCAAATGGCTTGAAAAATTCTAGTTGTTTAGGCTTGGCCCAAACGATTGGAAAAATATTTTATTTTAGGAATATATTATTATCATTTACCCCCAAGTCTTTTAAACAATTATGTTCAAAATACTTTAACTAGTGAAAATGAGAGAAGAAAATACTTATTGTATAAACATTACCTTTGTTTGCATTACTGACTATGCTTGCATGAAAAATGTTACCTTTGTGGACTTTGTTAACATGAAAGTTTTTAATTCTTTATGATTATAAAAAGCATCGTGTAAAGAGATGTTGTGTTGAATGGAGATCCTGATATATTTTTGTTTTGAAGTCATGGAGATTTTAATCGAGACATGAAAATCTTATCATGGAGATGTTTCATGGAGATATGTTTGCAAACTTGGAGAATTCAATGGAGATATAGAGATCTTACCATGGATATTTTCATGGAGTCATAAAGAATTTAATGGAGAACTCACTGTAGAGATTTTCATGTAGAAACACTACTACTTATTGAGAAATTTAAAAGATGAAGATACATTTCTATAAAATAATCTAGAGATTATCTTAATTTTGGAAGCTCATCATGGAATGTTCAAACTTGCTTCCTTTCTTATTATGGTTGTCTTTTTTTCTTTACAAATAATTAAAGATATCCTCTAACAATCAATCTTTCTAAATTTGTTTTCAGGGCTTGACATTCCTTAGTGTCATGCCTATGGTCATTGTGGGAGCTTGTTAGGGTTCCTAATGTTTGAACCATTTTCATGAAAGTGGGTATTGCATATAATTTCCCCCCCTTAATGGCAGCCAATACCTTAACACGTGTGGTGGTGAGAGGTGTGGTCAAGAGCTTATAAATGTCAGACGATCATGGACGTATCCCTTGATGTTCCTTTTTTATGCTCTAGTGGGGACTACTGGTGTTGTAGAGATTCTATTATTTAGAAATGATGATGTCCTTGTTTGTTGACTCTTGCTTCTTCTACTCAAATATGATTACCCTCTGTTTGTTTTATATTGAGGAGAGTCCTATTAGGGAGTGTAATGTGGATCATCCCACGAACACCAATGACCCATTACACATTCTAAATAGGCTCATTACAAGGTCCAAAGCGAAGGCATGAAAGACGCATTGAATGGGCTAGATGTGCAAGTTTCAGCCAAGGCTAAAATTGGGGATCCTTTAGAGCATAAAGAGGAGGCCTTATTATATTTAATCCTTGTGTAAAAAGAGCTCAATCCACCCTTATTTAGGCTATGGAGTTTCGACAACAAAGTTCCCAATTTTATATCAATTTTGGCCAAACTTGCTACATGATGTTTCCATGTGTTTTGTGAATTCCTAACTAGTTTTGAATTTCCTATTATGTGTGAACATTAATTATTTTCTTTATTAGGATTTATTATTTTTATTTTATTTCCTTGTCAAGTGAGGAGAAAACATAACAAATGAAATAAAGAAATCAAAGCTGACTTAGGAAACACATTTTGTGGCAAAGCTTCCTTGTTGTGTAAGGATAATAATTCAAAAACTTAATTGTGTTTCCTGGTATTGGAAGGATATTAAGAGGTGGCATAGAGGATCATTAAAGGCAATATCATTTTCCTTCTAAAAAAAGGATAAATACAAGGCTAAGATCAAAATTCTATTATAACTTGGAAACCAAAGAGGCGACAACTTCTCCTTTAGTTCCTAGGATTATTGAGCAACATTATAGGCTATAAATAAGTCTTGTATAAGACCTACAATGTTTTTCTTCTTTTTTTTTTCACGACAGATAAAAACTCAGGACTTATGAGCTTTATTTTTATTTTGTTAGCTATAGCCCAAGACTTGTTTGGACTTAATTAATATTTTGTTTTCAACTAGGATCCAATGCTTATTTAGATAAGGTTTGGACTTGCTAGTAAAGGTTTTGGTCAGTTTTTGTAAGTGGGTCAATTCAGTTCACAAGGGTAGATTCATTAGGGTTAATTTCTCATAACTATTTAAACACATGTAAACCTAAATTTTGGCACCTTTGATGAATAATACTTCTGAACTTTTCAGTTTTAACATGCGAGAGAGATTCTTGTATTCTTTGGTTCTTGAACGAACTAAATCTTACTTATCGAATATTAACTGACTTCATGGTGTCATTCAACTTCATTTCAATAGTGTTAGTGCTTTGGGACAAGTTTTCATTGTGTCACACTCCTATCAAACCTCTTTCGGCTTTCTAGAATCAGATCTCAATCTTGATTGTAGGTTGCGTATCCACGTGATCACGAGGTTTGCATCAGAGTGTATACATGTTTTCCCATAATAAATAGTTGTAAACTCTATTTATCAAGGCCTCAATAGTAATTGGTTTGAGTAGATTTTTTATGTTTAACATTTCCTTGTTGAATCTCTAGAGATAAGCTCTAATGTTTTCATATTCTCGTTGGTTGATGATAAAGAGCTTAGTTATGCTTTTTTTTAGTTGGAATGCTAAAATTATGGAGAGAAATTGGATTTTTCATGGTCGTATCCTGAGTTGTTAGTATAACTGAGATTGATCGCGAGTTCACGAGCTTTCCTAAAAAAAAGTTAACTATTAAAATATGAGATCTTCTGATGTTTAAGTCATTAAATATAAAAAGAGTATAGTGTGTATGGAAACAAATGTACAAAAAAAAAAAATGAATGGCATGATTTTAACTTTGTATGGTTGTATGTTGAACTTGTATTACTAGAAATTAATGTGTCTTCTTATTTGGTCTAAGTATATTTATACACCTAGAATTTGAAATTTCTACATGGAAAAGGTGAACTTATCATTAATGAAAAAACTAATGTTGCCATTGACTAGTCATGATGATGCATACTATTTATGCAAATATTGTGATGAATAGTCATGATCACAATAAAATAATGCATGCTTTACATTGAAAAATCCATGCACGCGTGGAAAAAAATTTGTGCATAAAAATCATGTGACGACCTAAAAAAATGCGTAAACAAACATGCCGATCAAGATTACACTAACCGGGTTTGTGCTGAATTTTGAGCTGGAATTACTGCCAAAACGGCTGGAAAAATTCATATTTTTTTAGGAAAATGTGTTTATCAATGATCACACTAAAATCTTAATTTTTGCCACCTATTTGTCAATGGACTGCTGTTCGGTTATCATATGTACTTTGAAAATATTTTCTTAAAAACAGCATAATCAAAATTTGACAGCATATATTAGGCAACTTAGGTCAACTTATAAATGTGAATGCAATCTTCATGAAATATTCAAACTAGCAACCATCATGGGAAAGCAGATTATTTTGACAATGGTTAGATGCAATAATTTTCATTTATTGTTGCCAACTACAGATAGGGGAAAAAGAAAACAAAAAATTATATGTCAAAATTGAAGCACATTCAATAATCATGTTCCTACATGTACATTCATTCACAAGCTTCTCGTAAGATATATCATCATGTCCATACAAGCTTGCAATGGAAACAACTAAACTGTCGTGTTCAAAGAATGCCCTCTTCCAAAGTAGCTTCAGCTGCTAGTTCACCAATGCTTGTACCAGCAATATATCCACCAGACCATGCATTCTACAAAAAGAACAATTGATTAATCAAATATTGTTCCATCCAGAAGGAACTAAATAGAGGACACTTGTATCTGATCATGGGAATCCATCTCTATAAATACAGTAGTTCCAACATTCTGGTAAAAATCAATGAGACTAAGACAAGATTATAGAGATCTTCATTATCTGCTTATCAATTTTCAATGAAAAAGAAATTCACTTGGCCCAAAATTTCACTATAAAAGCGATTTTTTTGCAGGAAAAGCATTCCACAGTGACTGAAGGCTTGCATTGACTTTACATAGATCTCCGAATGGCAAAACAAAGTTCCTAATTTTCTAAAATTTCACATAATTCATTTATCAATAAAATATAACATGGACAACAGATCCAATCTCAAAAAGAAAAAAGAAAAAATAGGTGCCAAAGGGTGCCTTTATACCTGGAAGTTAAAACCACCAGTTACCCCATCAACATTCAGCACCTGCAAAAAAAATTTAAAATTTGACACCATGAATGGTGATCAGATCTCAAACACTATCCAACATGATCTCACACAGCATTATTAATTTAAATTCTAGATAGATGAACTTGAGTACAGAAGTTGGAACTATCGCAATCACACTGAAGGTTATTTTCTACCTTGTTCACAAAAAGAAACAGGAACCTGAAATGTCTGAGAGTAGGGAACATTACCTCTCCTGCAAAGAAAAGACGTGCACATTTCTTGCTTTCCATTGTGTTCAAAGAGATCTTCATGAAGTAAAAGGAAATCAAGTTGTGGTTCTGGTAACACTAGAAAATGAGAGAGAGAGAGAGAGAGAGAGAGAGAGAGAGAGAACCTCAGATAAAGGAACACCTCCAGCAGTGACAAATTCATCCTTATACTGGCCCTACATTAAGAATAAAAGCATAGCTACTCAAGAAAGTGACAGAATTCAAAGAAGGGAGCTCAAATACTAAGAGTGAAAATTCTACCTTTCCTGTTATTTCAAATGCACAATGCTTTAAAAGATGAGCAATAGAAACAATGGAATTGTTTGATATGGAGGCCCACAGTGCATCTCCAATCAGACCCTGCATATTAATAACAAAGAATGGCATGTGCAATTAATATTGTGCTGGAGCATCAACAGATGATAATTTACTTCGAAACACGCAAGCAACCTCTCAATCCACAATATATTTCCAAAATCTCTTTGTAAGGCTGAACCCCAATGGCCATGAATTAAGTGCCTTTTGTTTCTGCAAACAAATAAAAAATATGATAGAAGTAAACCAAGATTATCGTAACACAACCTTAAAGCAAAGCAATAAATATCCCACTACTTGCAAAGCATGAAAATAACTGCAGTCTTGTAGATAATGAGGAACTGAGGCACATTTGATCTGCAGAGACTGGAAAAGCAGATTTAATCTGGCTTTTATCCAAGACTCAATAGAGTTATTACAAATCAATTCTGATTTCCAGTAGTTGGCAACCAGACCTGGAACACATCATATTCCATTAGGCTTTTCAATAGCAGTTTAAATTAATGCCATAGCATGTTTTCTCTTCTCTGGTGGTTTGGTTATGCATAAAGAAAAATCATAATTTAAGAAAAATATCAGCTCTTTTCATAGCATCATTAATCAGCATTTGTCAGAGGTCGATCACCAAGAACAGTTCTATGTACTCATGTTACCCTCATTTAAATGAACAAGAAATTTATAACACTGATCTACCAAGCTCTGGTAAACCAGAGAGAAATTTGGCTTTGAATTACCCCACTATATTAGCAAAGAGGGTGAAGGACCACTTCCAAATTCATGAATAACTCAAGACTTTATGGAGAATGCAAAAAGCTTGAGTAGTGAAAACTTAGATCAAAGATTACTGCATATTTATGCTTGTGTCGATTAAGGATTGACTTCATGTCTTCTATATGCAAATCAGGAACAAAATCCACTATAAGTGTGCCTGCACCCAAATGCTATCAAGATTATTGAAGAAAAAAGGAATGGAGAGAGAGAGAGAGAGAGAGCGTAAAACTTTATATTACCTTTGTAACCTGAACTGAACAGATCACGTGCCCCCCAAGCAGAAAGACGAAGAATCACAGGCCCACTGAGCCCCCAGTGTGTCACTAACATGGGTCCAACCTGAAATTTGATATCTATTAGTACTTCCTACACTCAAGTACATTTACATCATATCAGCCAGATAAAACATGCCTGTGTAAGGTGTGGTGTGTTCCTCAGAATGTTTTCTAATTTCAGCTTCACTTCAACCTTCGGAAATGTAACCTGAACATTACAAATTGAGAAAATTAACACTTCAATATTGATATAACACACTGTAACTTGTGATGAAGAGCAACTTGTTTCATGGTAATCTAGGATGTCTGGACAGACATGGAGTTATTCGAGTCCTATCAAAATAATGCATATATCATCCATTAAAAAAAAGTAATCCATATATATATTGAAAAATATCAAGTCATCACCTGAATGACTAGGAAGCAGGGTATTCAATGTAGAACCTTGAAAAGAGCCAATTTCAGAAATGCATAATTTCACACTAAATGTCATGATGAATGGAAATTTATTTCATGAACCTGCTGCCTAAGATAAAACATCAAGTACCATAATGAAAGAGATTGAGCACCACTAGAAATTTTAGTAAGTGTTTTTTATTAACAGCAAACTGAGGGTTCTCATAAGCAACTTCTAGTACAATAAGCAGAGGCCATTCTAACAGTCAGTCCAAGCAATCACGGTTTAAGAAAATGCATAGTCCATGCAACTAATAATTACACATTGTTCAGTAGAACTAATTTTGTTGATTACAACTAAAATAGTTATATTTGTAATATCTCAAGAAATAGGGGGAAAATAGGCAGACAATTGTTAGGGACTCAGGATTAAGACCCACTGTCTTTCGACTCAATATAGATCTGATAGTACATTTGCAAAAAGCTACAAAAGTAGCATATTAAGTGTGAATCAATTAAACAGAAGCATTACCCCTGATAATTCTGCTAGTCCTGAATCTGCAATCTTAAAAGTGAATAAGCTCGGTACTGGATCTACAATTGAATGACCAAGCTGAGCTGCAAGACTATGACCCTGTAATAAGAAAACAAAATATCACAAGAAATTTAAGTACCCACATGGTGATGCAAGTGAAACATCCATCTATCAGTACCTGCTGGCTACTCCCACTGGCAATCAATAGATAATCAGCTTTGACATTTTCAACGAAACTGACTGTACGTTTCTCAAGCTTCAAAAGAAACTTTCCACCAGCTTCAACAGATGCACTTGATACAACTTTTCTATTCTGCAATGAAACTAGGAGAAGAAGTCATAGTTCAGAAAGTATAGCTTTCAAGCATTCCATAATATTGAGGTCATAGTAAGCTATCTAAAATCATATTACAAGAGGAATAAATGATATATCTGTAGCAGAAATAATAAGAAAGTTGCCCATCATCTAAAACATTTCTTCGAGATTCATAATATCAATATCCCTTACAACATCATACACTATTGGATTTACTATTGGAAAGGAAAATTGTCAAACAAACACCATCATTTTAAGCTAAGATTAATATAAAAAAATCCACACATCCTCAGTCAAGAAAACAAACCTCCTCTATGTTTGGCTTCAGACAGAAGACAATCAATTACTGAAGACGAGCTGTTGCTGGTGGGAAACACTCTTCCATCCTCCTCAATCTATGGGTATACAAGAATAAATAGCATGTGCAAGATGACTGACGAAGTGTAATACATGCAGTTTCAGAGACAACCTTTAAAGCCACCCCATGATCAGTAAACCAGGACATTGTATCTGCTGGGCCATGCATGTCAAAGAAAGAACCTTTGAATTCTCTGTGACCCCTGGGATATTGTTCCGCTAAAATCTGCAACCAACCCAACACAATGTGAATTCAACAAATTATGTATATGCAAGAGGATCCAGTTTCTAGATGTCATTAGACCTGACAAAAATAACACCACTGCAAAGTCCATTTTAACACTTCATTGAAGCCAAGCTTTTCCTTAACTATTGCTCAGTATAGTGTAGAAGGTTAAAATATTAAATGCTCCTACAAAGTTTGTGGTCATTAAGCATGTCACTGTTATCTCATGTGTTTGAATTCATCAAACACAACTAATACCAAAAATAAGGGAGAGGACTATCCTGTTGGCCCTGATCTCCTTGAATTCTTCATCTTTGTTGTCATGGGATAATATTTTTTTTTTTTCAACAGCTCTATTCCAGATAATTAGAGAGCAACAAGCAGAGCCATGGCTAAAATTGTCACAGATTTAAGGAGATGGCAGCAGCAGATAGTTGTTTCGTTTATTTTTCCTATTAGAATGTGGGGGAGATGAAAAATACTTTTACAAGATTAATGGTTATCCATGCACTGAAGACCTCCAATGTCTAATAAAAAAACTGCACTTCACTATGATTGCTTAATTAAACTATCCATTTTAGTTCCTGTTTCCATTTGCTTCTCTAGCCACTACTATCAGGCTGGGGTTAATCTTCATCAGAGAGATTGACCCCTATCATGAATTTTCTGTGAACTTATTATAAGATATGATATTACAGATATCTATAGTCAGCATCCTGCAATTGCAGTTAGGACAAATTATCCAGTACCCTTGCTTGCTGTCTTTGTTATGATGGTCATCGAAGTTGGAATGTGGATCACTTTGACAGAATGTCCAATCAACATTCAGTCACACGCAACTGAATGACTGTCATTCTTGACTGTGACACTGCCAAAATGAAGGTTAGAGATGCCACCTGAAGAACTAAATTTTTTTTATTTGACATATATAACAAGTAGCTTTCCTCAGACAACGGTTTTTCATCTGCAACTAAGAAAAGGTGGCTACTGCTAGGGGGCACGTCCATGTTTATGAATTTAAATTTTTGGAATTTTATTCTGATGTATGCACTTGATTAATTGCTAAGCAAAAACATGGAATAGTTGTTTTCTACTAGCTTCGCTTTAAAAGGCCCTTTCCTGATGGCACTTACTTTGTGTTAACAAGGGGAAAAAAAAACTACACTTAATACCAGATGAAAAATAATCCGAGCAAATATGAAGTGAGCAACTGTAAAGAAGCTAATTTAAGTGCAGCAATTTCTCTACTAAGCTATTGCATTGCAAAGAAATCCTGTGCACTAACACTGCAATAAGCATTGAAAATCATTCTCTTAGTTATCCCCTTTCTAAGTATTACCGAAATTTTGAAAAATAAAGATACTATAAAGCTCTATGTTTTACTTAAATTTCTTGTTATGCCTGACCACCAACACTGATATTTCATTTTGCACACTCCAAGAAGTAACATACTAAACAGTGGTTAGAAAAAATCCTGAAGAAAAAAGCAGCAATCTTCAGATGCTCTACCATGAGAAAATCTCATTAAGACTAGTAGAATGTGCCATAAACTAGTAAGAAAGGAATAACATGAAAAAAAAATAGAAGTAACCTATATTCCCATTAAAGGGAAATTCAAGAGTCATCAACAAAGCATAGAACAGCAACATGAAATTTCAAAACAAACATAATCTTAATATAACATTTATTTCAATGGAAGCATTTGTTGTTTTACACTTACCTTAATGTCAGAACATTGCCCATTTGTCACGTTGCATCTGCCTCCCCCTGATATTTTCACCTGTAAATGTAAACACCCACAATCAATATGCCAAAAATCACTCAAGAAAGTGCAAACTGAATTCTGTAGTATATATAAGCAGGATCCCAGAAAGGAAAGAAAAAGAAAAACATGACCTTAGATAAAGGATTTCCTTTCTCTACAACAAGGACATCAAGATTAGGAGCCAGAGTCTTGGCTCTAATAGCTCCATACACTCCAGCTGCTCCACCTCCAACAACTACCAATAGCTCTTCTTTACTTGACTGCATGCCCATAAAAAACAGGCCAAGAAAATAGTATAGTGATTAGTCAAGTAGTAGAGTAGAAACAACATGGATGATGGGACCAACTACAAATCTGTACCTTTTGGGCTGTAGGAATGGCAGTTGCAGTAAATTTGCGTTTGTTGGGATTGAAAAGGAGATGGTAATAACCACTACTGGAGTTAATACTAGCAGTTCTTGAAGATATTCCAAATTGGAGAATGAAACGCGCTAAATGGAAGCTCATCTCATGGATCCTCCTCCGCACTCGAATCGCCTCTCTAGTTTAGAGAACTTTTTCCTTCAAAATGACGCCGTTGAGTGCCTTTGGGTACTGTTTCAAGGGATTGCTGTTGGGCTGCGGATTTTTTTGTTTTAAATTAATTTAATTTATTTTATTTTATTGTGTTAATATTAGAAATAAATTTTAAAAATAAAAAATTATTTTACAGTAAAAAATATCATAAAACACAATTTTGTAATTTTGACATTTAAAAAGCAATCGAGTCTTTAGTATAGGTGTGGACATAGTTTTTAAACCTGATTTGGTGGTCGATCCGGAATAATAATCAAGTTACGGGCAAGATGGATTGACCCAATCAACCAAAAACAAAAACTTTTATGATCAATAACCATGGCAAGATGGATGCTACAATATAATGTAAACTCAATAAATAAAAAAAAAACTTTTATGATCAATAACTAAGGCATAGGGAGTTTTGGTTCAACTTACGTGTTCATAATGAGAGTAATGTTGTCTCCTTTAAAAAGAATCCTCATGCATAAATAATAAAAGAGTTGGAAAATTAAGAATGTAATTACCTAAGGACTTTCTGCTTTTTTTCTTGATATTGACTTCTTCAGCATCCTCCAAAACCAAATTCATGCACCCATCAACCCCAGCCAACCATAAAAACACCATAATGACTTAGAAGTAAAGCAATATAAAAGCTGATCATGGATATGCTCCAGGCTTGTATGAGCAAGTCCCAAAGAACAAGAGTTTGGAAACAGAAACAAAAAGGTAAGCATTTTCCACCTATTGTTCATCAAGAAATCCAAAAGACATTTGAAATGGGGAATTGGATGGGTGATGATTACTTTTAATGGACTTGTTAATCTCTGAAGCACCTGAAAATCTGAAACCAACTTAAAGCACAGATGTGTAGTCCCAAAATATGTGCTTCTATATCATACTCAGAGGAAGTTGTGCAAGGCCACGAAGAACATTACTAATCATAACACATATACTTTACTATTGATACTAAAAAAATTAAAAGTATGGACTCTTAGTTTCAAAGCAAACAACACTTGTTCATAAAACCACTCAACTACTTGTAAGAGCCTATTGATTTTTATCTGATTACATCTAAGTATCATAACACATATACTCAAGAACAACAACTAAATCCAATGCACCACCAAATCCTAAAAAAATCCCAAATTACAAATTATTCCAAGAAAACCAAAAAAACAAAATCGTAACAAAACCTATTTTATCAAAACAAAAACTGAACCATAAAAATCATAACTTGACAACAACAAACAATAATTTGTTTAGATTCAACAACTTACTTTCGATTAAAGGAGAGAAGAGAATTAAGCCATCATATAAAGTATTGGCCATAACGTTGAAGGGCGAGTTTTGGGTCATCAGCAAGCTTGAAATCAAAATCAAAACCACGAGATTTGAAAGAATTGAAGAAGACTGA
>Ga0307517_10006516_pt1 | contig 17274 bp, 13 predicted proteins | sample 23_EM_MG_FD_194515 | JGI IMG/M metagenome (GOLD analysis project Ga0307517, IMG submission 194515) | Populus trichocarpa ectomycorrhiza microbial communities from riparian zone in the Pacific Northwest, United States - 23_EM | ecosystem: Host-associated > Plants > Roots > Unclassified | place...
GGTCATGAGAATAGAGTTGTATTTTTGAAAAAAAACACAAAAAGTGTCTATGGATGCATTGAAATTGAAGGGCTAATTTGTAATTGTATGAGGGTTTTTTGTAATAATATTTGAGTCATGAGGGTAAAGTTGTATTTAAAAAAAAATACAAAAAGCTACTGATGCATGCATTGAACGCGTCATTCACCATTAGGCGGCCCGTGCAACTGAATCCGGTGGAAGAAAAATTGATTGTGCCGCGTCATTTGATTGGTCTCCACCTCCTCTTTCACCTTGTATGGCGCGTGTAGTCGCTGGACCTCTTATGCATCGCCAACATCCCTTTTCTTTTCTTTTCTTTTCTGTTTTCACTTGGAAACATGTGCCTTCCCTCCACAATTTTCAAATCAACCTTTCAAGTTATTTTTCCTTTTGATTTTGTCCCTCATTTTGATTTCTATTTGTTTTATTTTTATTCATTTCTTTTTCTTCTTTTTTTTCAATTGGATCTTCCTTTAATTTTTTTTTTCGTCTATCAAATTTGATCCCTTTTTTTAATTTCTTTTTCTATTTAAGATAGTTTTTGAATTTTTCTCTTTTTTCAATTTCACACCTTCATTTTTTTTCTCCTTCCATATTTGATACTTTTTTTTTTTTGCTTTGGTTATTTTTGTATTTAAGATTTTATTTTTAATTTTATCATTTAGCATTAAATTAATTGACAATTAAAATTCTTAATTGAACTTAGGTTTTTAATTTCACGGGTTACAGATTTGAATATTAACTAAGATTTAGAAGATTCATTCAGCTTAATTAGTATGGGTTGAAATAGTCAATTTAACAGTTTTTCCTACAACGACTTTCATATTTACCCTCCTTTAATTACTATGAATAAGCTATTTTTTAATTAATCGAGGTTATTGATGTCTTTTGTTTTTTTTTTTACAAAGTTAATCTACTATAATGTTAAATGCAAAACAACACTTAATTAAGTTCTTTTTATATATAAAAAAAACAAATCACTTTTAAAGCTTGACTTTAGGGGTTTAATGGTCGGCTTAGGGGTCATTTGGTGTTTTACTTAATGTTGATAATAATTTAAAAACTATTTTTTTTTTCATATTTCATGCATCAATATTGAATTGCTTGGGAAATAGACTTCATGGATAGTTTTTTTTCTACTTTGTTTAGGGTTGTCACGGTCTCTAATAAACATCTATTTTAGAATTGATACTCAAAATTACAAACATCTAATTTCTATCATATAATTAAGTAAAAATTATTTTTTAAAAAAAATATTAAACTCAACCAAGTTCATGAACCAAGTCGTGCGTGTTTGGAGTCATCTAATATGGCATTGTCTTAATACTTTTTCTAAAAAATTCTTTTTGATTTTTTTAGATGATCCATGTCTTTTCCAATCATATGGTTTTCTTTTAACCTATTAAATAAATCAATTCGCATCGAGTTAGCTATTATATAGTTAAATTGAAAACTCACGCAAGGATCCAAGTCAAGGTATTTCAAGATTTATCTTCTTACTCGAGTTTAATAACATTATAAAAAAAATTCTTATGCTCTTAATATTTTTTTATATATTTTAAAAAATATTAATTTAGCCTACGATAAAACACAGTAAAATAAACTAGTGGATAAGAGAATTGTGTCCCACACATTGGTATGCCATGTAATGTAACCTACCTTGGAACATACCCAACGAACAAGATTAGAGATTCCTTAAAGAAGCCATAACATCCACTTGCCTAGGTTTTATGATTTTTCTATATTATCCTTTCCTTACAAATAATGATTATCGCTGTTTAATTGGTTGGGAAATAGATTATGCACATCACAGTTGTTTAATACTATAATACCACTTGTACAGAAAGTAGAAACCTTGCCCCGCGCAAGTGTTGAACAATGTGTATTTATTTAAAAAAGTGTTTATCAATTTTCTAGAGAAATTGCTTGAAATATATCGTAGGAAAATAAAATAATAATATGAAGTCTCCCTTGTTTCTTCTATAAAACCTAGCAAATTTACCAGTGAAAGCTTGAAGACATTCCTTCTGAGGTCAGGAGTGTAATTTAACAAGGCGAATCCTGTACCATTTTTACTGATATATATTTTATCTAATTTGATGATAAATACTATTTTATTTGGTAGTTATAACTTGAAAATATATCTTAATATATGATTATTTTTCAATTTTTTCTTATATTTTAAATTTCTCCATTTAATTTAACTGTTTTCTCATTAAAAATATCATGATGGGTTTTTTTAATAAAAAAATTTATAAAGAGATTTTGGTAATTATATTTCTCTAAGTAGCTTGGAGGCAAAGCTTATGTTTTAGATAATCGGTTAATCTCTTCATTCTGACAATATAATCTATTCTTCTCAATCAAGTTGGCTAGGGGTGGGTGTTTGATACTTGCAAAAGATTTCTTTTGGTGAATTTGGGGACTCTCTCATGATTAAATCAATGATTTTTTGAGAGAAAATACAATAATATTACAGAGAGATACTTTAAAAATAAATATTAAGTAAAGAATGAAGATTTTGAACCCTTTTGATTAAAGGATTCATTGTCTATTTATAATCAACGAGTCTCTTTATGGGAAGAAGAGACTAAAGTATAATATTGCCCTGATAATTTTAATGATGAAAAATATCTATGACATATGTATTAATGTTGATGGAAAGTATTTTTGACATATGTATTAATAATAAAAAATATCCCTAACATGTGTATTAATGTTGATAGAAATATGGTAGGCTATTAGAAGACTTTTACACATTATCTCTTACACAACATTAATGTCAATGGAAATATGGTGGACCATTAAAAGATTTTTATACACCTAATAATATAAGAAAAGTAAGATCTAAAATGTAGTTCTGCTTATAAGATTATACTTTTTTTTAGGCTGAGCTCAAGAGAGGTGATTTATGAGAGGGGGTTTTGGGTCCGTCAAATTTGAGTTTAAGCAATATAATTTTGTTTTTGTTATTTATTAAATCAACTATAAAAAATAAAAACCATGATTTTATAAATTGTGCGAATTAAAAAAAAAAAGTGTTTTTCTATGGCATCTTGATACACGCTTAAATCAAACGTTCAAAGAATATATATGGTGCTATAAAAAGAAAAGTTATGATAGTATATAAAAGAAACTATATAATAAATAGACATTGAATATGTTATATAGAAACCACGCGATTGAGTATTAAATCGAAAAAGAAAAAATAATAGTATAATAAGGGAAAAGATTAAAATAATAGTATAATAAGGGAAAAGATTAAATAGGAAACACATATTAGAAAAGGCAAAAATAAATAAACCTATGAAAGAATTTATATTAAAAATATATAAATCATACATATATTAAATAAAAATATAATAATGCTATATGCAAAGGGCTAGGATTAAAATTAATTGGCAAATCAAAATAGTATTACCATCTTCTACTAAATAAAAAAATTATATATCATATATTTGTATTGATATGTAAAACACATTAAAATAATATTTATTTATTTTTTAAAAAATATTTTTGATATTAGCACATTAAAATAATCTGAAAACACTAAAAATATATTAATTTAAAACAAAAAAATAAAAAAATTTTAAATTTTAATCTGAAAACACATTAAATTTTTTTTTAATAAATGAAAAATATATTATTTGTTTTATTAAAAAAACTAAACGGACAACATGGAGTCACCTGTTTTAAATAATAAATTAAGTGTGTTTGATATTGTGATTGTGATTTGAAAAAAAAATTATTTTATAAAAAATATTTTTAGTTGAGGTTGATTTGATATTTATATATGTTTGGTTAAAACTGTAGTTGAAATTGAGGCTGAACAAAAAATAATTTAATGTGTTTAATAATGTTTTTTAAATTGAGGTTATAAAATAACTAAAATATATATATATATATTAGTATTGATGGTTTTTAATTTAAATATTATAGATTTAACTACTGCTATTACATTATGAAATAAATAATATTTTATATAAAATATTTTTTATTGTTCCATTAAACTATCTACAATTCCATCACGTACGAAATTCATCCGACAATGACTACAGTTTTCATGGTTTTTTGAGCGTGCAACAAAATCAGGTAAAATATCATCAGGAACAAAATTAAGATTACGATCAAATTCTGCAAATGTTACGCCATCATGCGATCTCCTTTTAATTTATGTAGTGTCATTGAATAATGTTAAACACTAGTTTTTTTTTAATAAAATAAAATTAAAAATAAAACAAATTGAATTTTTTATTGTTCACGTGAACAATACGGAGTGAATAAATTCACTTTGCACTATTCACTTTGTGTGCAGAGTGAATTAATTCACTCTGCACATATGTCATATAAGAAGAGAAGGAGTTTGAAGTTGCTTTCGATTAACCTGCGTTTTAAATGCAAAATATACTGGATCCCATAAATAGTAAATCGCGTTTTATACTTTACCAAACAGTTTTTTTCCATGACTTGCTTCAAAAGTAGAAGTAACCACAAAAACAAACACCTTCAAATAACTACCGTAATTAGCTGCAAAGTCAAGTTGTGGATTCTTGGATTAAAAAACCCTATATTAAACTTGAAAAATCCTAGAAACCAAGGAAACTTATTTGTAACCCTAAAATACCATAAAATCAACCCAAACTAAAAGAAAACTAATTAAAAAAAACAGTCCCAAGTTTGGATCTATTTTTTTAACAATAAAAAAGTTTCAAACAATTTTAATAGAGAAGCTTATTGATACCAATATTAATTTTTTTTTTTGTTATGACATGGACAAATGAACATTTTCTTATCCTTCTCTCTTTTTCCGGTGACTTTCTCTCCCTCTCCTTCAATATAAAAACCAAAATGTAAACAAACTAAAATTTAGGATCTAAACAAAAAATATCAAATAATAAGGACCAAATATGTACAAATTTTAAACTTCAAGGACTAAACTATAGTTTTCCATGCCTCTAGATCAGTAAAAACGAAATGGATGTTTTTCTTCTTAATTCTGATTTATATTTTTTCCCTGGGTACAAATTAAACTTTGTTTTTATGAAATTGATGGTTAATTAACAGAGAAAATACTTTGAGAGACCTCGCATATACAATAGAATGAAAATAAAAGCGAATTAGGACACATAAATGGATGAAAATATCAAGTGTAAAATAAAATGATGAAATAACCAGGAAATAAAATTTAAGAATAAAAAAAGAAGCATTGTAAGACGAACAATAATGTACAAAGATAAAAGCCAGTGTTTTAGTGTTTTTGCTTAACTTTAATTTAGTTTAGTTCATCCTTTGCCTAACAATTTCTGCTGCATGGAGAAACAAGTACAATAATACTGTTCTAGCCAACTTGGAAATAAACCACATGTTACCGTTAAGTGACTTTTCGGGATTGTGGTTGCGGTTGTTTTTTAAAGTGTTTTTTATGCCGAAATATATTAAAATAATATTTTTTTTATTTTTTTAAAATTATTTTTAAGATCAGCGCATCAAAACGATTCAAAACATATATTTTTTTTAATTTTTAGTAAAAACAAAATTAAATTTTTTAGAAACGCAGGTTAGCCGCATTTCCAAACGCTCTCTTAGTAACCAGTGCACTCCATGAAATTTTAATTTTTTTTAATTTAAATTTAATTTTTTTATGTTTTTAAATTATTTTGATGTGCTGATATAAAAAATAATTTTTAAAAAATAAGAAAAATATTATTTTAATATATTTTTAAACAAAATTTTTTTTGAAAAACAACGGCAACCATATTTTTAAACACCCTCAAAAGCTAAAACAGAAAAAACAACTCTAGTTTGATAAGGTTCTAACAGCAAGATGGATTCATTAGATGATGAAATATAAATGTAGTTTACATTAAAATGAAACTAATTTCAGTAGCAAAATGGTCAGGTCTCGTTCATAATAAACAGTTTCCCACCCCTTATCAAGAAAGAAAGAAAAAAAAAATGGTCTTTCATTATGGGAATGCCTTCCACCACCAAGAAAACCAAAGCTTGAAAAAGATATAGCTATCGCCCACCGTGGGGCTCGAACCCACGACCACAAGGTTAAGAGCCTTGCGCTCTACCAACTGAGCTAGACGGGCTTCTTGTTGACCCGATTCTACTTAATATATATATATAAATATATACACGCACACACAAATAATCATAATCAGAATATCAACGATTTAATTTTTGTCCCCGGACTTTCGACAACGTTCCGTTTCTTTCCCCTCTTGTTTTAATTTCCCGGATTTTACCCTTATGACTGGCTCGAAGTTCCAATAAAAATTGATAGTCTCGACAAATAAATGCCCACTTTCACCTTTTTGTAATATTCTTTTTTTAAAAAACCCATTAACAAAAAGTTACGAAAATTCCAATTCTTCACAAAATCTATAATTCATAACATTTGAAAACACCGCGATCACTAAAATCATCATTAGAGCCTGTTTGAAGTGTGGTTGCGGTTGCTTTTCAAAGTGTTTTTCGTGTCGAAATGCATCAAAATGATATTTTTTTATTTTTTAAAAATCATTTTTTAGATCAGTATATCAAAACAATCCAAAACATACAAAAAAAATTTATTTTTAATAAAAAAGCAATTTGAATTTCTTGAAAACATGGGTTGGCTTGCGTTTCCAAATACTCTCTAAAACATATCTATCATGCAAACCGGTTATACAATAAGATCTTAATCTATCCTCTTTTTTTCCTCCTCCCTCCTCTTATTTTGATCTCTCGTATAGTTTTCATTTCTCCTCGTACTTATCACAAACACCATACACACCAATTTATAGGTCAAAATCATCACTGCCATCGAATTATTAGTTACTTGGAGTTAGGTTTTAGTTTTGAGATATTGTTGTTGATAGGGATTGATATTTTAATGTAACAAAATAAATGTTGACTTTTAGTTCCCGTTGTGTACATCTAAGTTAATGAGTTTTTTTTTTAAATAGTAAACTAGATAGGTAGTTCACATTATATTATGGGCTAGGTTAAGTTTTTTTTTTAATATAAAAAAAATATTTGGATGATGATAGTGTTTTTAAAGTATCAAGAAAAATTTAGGATTCGAGTTATTGATTCAAATGAGTTAAATTAACTCGGTTAACTTAATAATATTATTATAAAAAAAACACCAAAAAAATGACAATGACTAATAAATAAATAAAAAAATTCTTACAAATATTATGAAAATATACCCTTTAAATATTCTTAAAATGTCTCAATAGTCTTATTTGATAACAAACCAAAAATTAACTGAGCACGAGAAAACCTTATAAAGAGGGAAAAAAAATCTAAAGCTAAATTACCAAGAAATCAAATGTTGAAGGACAAATTGAAAAAAAAATCAATTTTAAAAGAGAACAAAAAACCTGACTCAAGTAAGCATGCTAAATTCGCGGCCCTATTTGAGGTCAGGATAACTTTGTACAAAAAATAAAAAAGAATAAAACAATGACAAGCAAAACTAAAAAAAAAAACATAAAAAACCTTAGTTAGTTTGAGTTAACTCGACTAATCCGTGAACTAGGTTATGATACCAGGATAAACCTATAAAAAGAAAAGCAACAAAAATCACAAAGTTTAAAGCCCAATAACCTAATGTCGAATGATGAAAATGAAAAAAAAATTAAAAAAAAGAACCTAAAAAATACTGAAATCAAATTAGGCTAATCTTCAAAACCCATAACTCAGGGCATGAGACTAGCTTATCCCATAACAGGCAAACTTGAAAAAATCATAAAGAGAAACTGTCATTCATAAAAAAAACTAAATAGTGATAAAAAAATGAGGACCAAATTGGATAAAAAAAATAAATGAAATAAAATATCGAGAGATGAAATTGAAAAAAAAATTAATTTCAAAAACCATTAAAAGCAAAACAAATATGAATAAAAAGAATGAAGATCAAAATTGGTACAAATACAAACTAACATGACACATTTTATTTTCAAAAGGGTTGATGTGAAATCTGAGATAAAGAGAGAGAAAAGAGGGAAGAAAAGAGAAAAAATTTCATCAGAGCCTATCTGTTGCTCCTCCGAAAACACACGCCTGACCATCGATAAAAGGATGGCACGTCACTTCCAATGCCATCGTCAAAGATGGCATTTGGCCAGTGGAAGGCGGCGCATGTGCCGCCCAAAAAGCATAGGCCTCTCCTACTTGTTGGCGAGTTCTATGCATGCACCATTCATTTTTAATTATTTAATTATATTTATATTTGTTAAAAACCTGAATCGCCTCTCATTTAAATTGATTATAACTAAAAACCTATTAGGAAAATACAAAAATTCCCCTAGATATCAATTTTATTTTATTTTTCTTTCAATTGCGATTTAATCATTACAATGTGCAATCAAAGTGTAAAAGACCTAAAATCCTCTAGAACCTTTTTAAGGGTATTTAAGTTATTTTACTATTTATAAAAATATTAAAAGACTAATTTAACCCCGATCAATATAATAATGATAAATAAACCTTGTGAAAAATATCATTTTTCGCCATGACCAATTCATCATTCTTTGTTGTGAAGGGAAACATCACCACTTCATTATTGTAATCCATAATTCATTGCCTCACAAGCTATAGTGAAATGATTTTATAATAATGCTTATTATTATGTATAATTCTTGGACTGTTTGGATATTATTTGGTTTGGATTGATTAGTGAGTTTATTTTTAAGGTGACTATTGATATTTGAACATTAAATGTTAATTCATGAATTATGTTTGGGTCTGTGTTGATTTACTTAATTAGTATGCAATTTGAACGAAGTTCGTGAAATTAATAAGATTCACGTGGACTTTTTTGGTGTTGCTTGATTTTTGAGTTGATGAACTATAATTTATCTTGAGCCGACATCGTGGTTAAAATAGCTTGATTAAGACCTTTTTTTGTTGTGTTTTTGCCAAACATAACCTCAGTCTATTTTTAATAAATTTTAAAATTTTTGAAAGATTATTTTGTAATTAATTTTGAGTTCTCCACTTTGTTTACACTCTTATATTTAATATTTGAGATTGTGACCTACACGCTAGATGTTTTTTCAATATTAAATAAGCCTCGTTTCTTTCCTTAAAAAAAACAACAAAAATCTTTTTTTAAATACATTTAATGTTTTAATTGCATATGGCTAAGTCTCTAAAAAAAAATCACATTTGCATAAATAATAATAATAAAAATACATGGCATGATTTAGCATCCTTAAATATAAAAAATCAAGAAAAATAGTTTTTTTTTTGATATCTTTGCATACATTTTTTGATTTAATAACCAATTTATGAAATTCATGAGAACTTGGCATGCATTTGAAAATATATAAAAAAAATTATTTTGTTTATTCGAATATTAAGAATTACAAAATTATACGTATGATGTATTCACAATATTAAAAGAAAAATGTAAAAAACAAATGTTTTGACAATAGGATGATTATGATTTAACATGATAAGATAAAAATCTTCTTACCGAGGAGTACTTTTCATAAATCTTAGACAAACCAATAGTTAGAAAATACAACAATACCTTATAGTATATCATACAAACAAATAATGCAGCTTATCTTAGGTAAGGTGTACTAGGGGTTATACGTTTTTTCTATACACAATCAATCCCTTATCCAGATTCTGAGACTAATTAAGGTTTCTAGTGATCAAAATATTAAGTGGTGACTCCATTTTTTTTTTTACTAATAAGAAATAGTAATTCCTTGTTCTTTCCACCCATCACAAATCTAAAAAAAAAATCCCTTATTTGTAAAGGAACATAATTTTATTTGCAAGTATATATATATAAAAAATAGATAGCCACTTGGTTGTTTTATTTTAGTTTTAACCACCTTGACGATGTGTATTTATTTTAAATTCAGAACTTTACCTAGTATTCCTACAAATACGAAGAAAAAAAAACATTGTATTTTTTATACCCAAGTCACAAAAGATGATCTACTGTATTTATGTATTTGGCAAAAGCTTGAGATGCCTGGACAATGTCATAAAAAACCCCCAATAATAATCACATAATATTACAAAATAACTAGGTAAAAAATTATAACAATTTATAGTAACTAATTATTTTTCTTTTAATTTTCATCTTGAAACTAAAGAGAGATAATATTCAATAAAAAGGACCGAGAAACTTCATGGCCTCTCAAAGGGAGAAAATTCTCTCTAACCATAGTACTTTTCTTATTCTTCCTTTACCATCCCTATAGTTTTTATATTGTTAGTTTTGGTCCCAAAGTTTATTTTATTTCTATTTTAGTTCTTGAATTTGAGAGGAGAAAGAGAGAAAGTTGTCGGTTTACCTATTTTTTGGTAAAATCACATTCTTGGTATCAATTTGTTTTATTCAATGATGGACATCCTTGAAAAAAATTAAATTTGGTTTTGGGGTGATTTTTAAGATTTTTGCGGTTGATATGTGATTTAAAAAGATTTTTATGGTGTTTACCATATGTTTTATCTTAAAATTAGTTGAAAAATAAATTTTTAATTCAGAAAATCTCTACACTTTTTTCAACCACCATACTAGTGATAAGATAACAATCAATCACAGCTGGCAATAAAGATATGACAGCAGGATTTCTGTGATTGATCACAGCAATAGAAGGATTCTTGTAATCCTATAATTCTGCAGTTACCTGTAATATAGGCAACAATCACTCATGTAATATATATATATATATATATATAAACACACACACACACACACACACACACACACGTCTAATAACAAAACCACAATGTTGGTTTTCTTTCCTTTGTTTGCATACTCCTATATGGTATCAGAGCCTGAAATGGACTCCTCCACCTCCTCCGTTTTACCCATGCCTTCTACCCCTGAGTTTTCACCAGCCAAAACTCATTTACCTGACATCTCCATCAAACTTGCCTCAAATAATTATCTGTTATGGAAAGCTCAAGTCATACCAATTCTAAGAGGCCATGGTCTTCTTGGTTATGCAACCAATGATATTTCTTGTCCTGACTCAACCATTGTTGGTGCAAATGGCACCTTGTAACCAAATCCAGCAGCAACAACTTGGCTGCGTACTGATCAGTTGATCCTTGGATGGATCAACATCTCTTTTTCAGATGGTCCTCTTTCTCAAGTCATCATTAATGAATCCTGTCATGATGCTCGGATTGTTTTAGAGACTCTTTATAGAAGTCACACCCGAGACCGTATACAACAAATGAAGGGAGAGTTGCAGACTCTCAGCAAAGGTTCTTATTCTTTGGAAGACTATTTGCACAGGGCCAAATCTTTGGCCTTGTCACTTCATGGTGCAGGCAAACCAATGGATGACAATGATCTCACTGTTTGCATTCTGCGTAGCTTAGGATATGAGTTTGATCCCATTGTTGCAGCACTTAATGCTCGTGATATGTTTCCTTCTCTTGAAGGCGTGATTAGCAAGCTACGTGATTTTGAAATCAGGCTTCAAAATGTCAAAACTACTTCGTCCAATGTTGCCTTTTACATAAACAGAAATCCTGCTGCCATATCTCTATTGCCAGCTGTGATTGACTGTTATCTTTCTCATACAAAACCTCAAGGAAGCTCTAATATGCGTGACCGTTCTGGTGGCTATTCCATAATGCAGAGGATAGCTAGTATAAAGCTTTTGCTGCCATTCAAGTAAGAGACAACGCAGAGGATAGCTAGTATCCTGATACCGGTGCCAACCAACATATGACATCAAATCCTAGTGAGGTGCAAGGTATTGATTCCTACTCTGGTACTGATACTGTTATGGTTGGAAATGGTAATGGCCTCGCTATAGTAGGTACATGACACACTAATCTACCTACCACTACTTTTAAGCTCAATAATGTGCTGGTTGTTCCTGATATAAAAAAGAAACTATTATCTGTATCTCAATTTACACGAGTTAATAATTGTTACTTTCTTTTTTATCCATGGGGATTCCTTCTCAAGGACATGAAGACAAAGCAAGTGATTCTTAAAGGTTCCATGGCAGATGGTTTATATCCCATCAATCTGCGGCAACTTCCACATCATTCCTTCAGTTTCTTAGCAAATAAAGTTCCAGGCAGCCTGTGGCATGCACGCCTTGGCCATCCTCATTCTCAAGTTATTAGCAGATTATCCCTACCATCATTACATGGGAAAATAGATTTTTGTGAGGGCTTTATGTTGGGCAAGTCTGCAAAGCTGCCCTTTCATTCTCGACAATCTTATTCCACTTCCTTTTTGCATACATTACATACTAATGTTTGGGGGGCCTACATCAATCCCCTCTTTTGATGGTTTTCGATTTTATTTGATTATTGTTGATGAATATTCTCGTTACATATGGTTGTTTTCTATGGCTCGCAAATCTAATGCCGCAACTATATTTCCTACATTCATTACACAAATGGCAAATCAGTTCAGTACATCTGTAAAAATTGTTCAAAGTGATAGTGGTGGTGAATTCATCAACATAGTTTTGCAGAATCACTTTGCAGCTCATGGTATAATCCATCGACTCTCGTGTCCTGGGACATCAGAACAAAATGGTCTGGCTGAACGACGACATCGACTCTAATGGCCCATGCATCTGTTCCAACCAAATACTGGCCTGCAGCATTTCAAACTGCTGTGTTTCTTATCAATCGCCTTCCATCTTCAGCTGTTAAGCATAAGTCTCCTCATGAGCTTGTATTCGGGTCTTCCCCCAGTCTTGACTTCTTACGGGTTTTTGGCTGTTCTTGCTACCCTTTACTGTCCCTTTTTGATCGATCCAAGCTGGACTACAAATCAGTCTGCTGTGTTTTTAATGGTTACTTAGCCAACCACAAGGGATACTGTTGCCTTGAACCGCACTCTGGTTGTCTCATTATCAGCAGACATGTCAAATTCAATGAGTTGCACTTTCCTATCAAAACTGCTGCAATTTCAAAGTCAACTAATCCTCGATTATTTCAGCCACAAACTCTTCCTAAGTCTCTTGAAAATCATGCTCTACCCCATCCACCGATCAATTTTCCAACCAATGAAATGTCTGCTATAGAACCTGTAACATATCAATCTTCAGAGTTTCAGCCTACAGTCCCAATTCACCTACAGTCAGTCTTGCCCTCTTCCCCAACCGAGTCATCAACTTCCATTTTAGCATCACGTATTTATCCCATGGTTACATGTGCTCAAACAGGCAACCTTAAACCAAAATCATCCTTAACAACTAGACATCCAATACCTGTATGTTTTCTTGCCGATCTTACAGCACAACCTTCAGAGCCTTCTTCATACCATCAAGCTCTTCGACTTACTCATTTGAAGAAGGCTATGTAAGATGAAATGGATGCCCTGCATGCCAATCACACGTGGACCTTGGTACCCAAGACATCAGATATGAATCTGGTCAGCAGTAAGTGGATATTTAAAGTTAAAACACAATCTGATGGCACAATTGACAGGTATAAAGCCAAACTTATGGCTAGAGGCTTTACTCAACTTCCAGGATTGGATTATGATGAAACCTTTAGTCATGTTGTCAAACCAGGAACTATTCGGTTAATTCTTGGCATTGGTCTCTCTCACAGGTGGCTCATTCGAAAGTTAGATGTTAGCAATGCATTTCTTCATGGTGATTTACATGAACGTGTCTATTTGGCTCAACCACCGGGCTTTAAGGATCCTGCTCATCCACATCATGTCTGTCTTCTTTATAAGGCTCTCTATGGTTTAAAGCAAGCACCGCTTGCTTGGTATCTGAAATTCAGCAACTACATACAGTAGATAGGCTTCACACGATGTCCCTATGATCAGTCTTTATTCTATCATCAACAAGGTTCAGATGTTCTTCTTCTACTGATCTATGTTGATGACATTCTTCTTACTGGGTCATCTCCATCTCAAATATCTGCTTTTATTACTCATCTTTCATCTGTGTTTTGCATGAAAGATCTTGGCGATGTCCACCACCTCCTTGGTCTGCAAATTACCAGGACTGGCATAACACTCACTATTACTCAAACAAGGTATCTACTGTCACTTCTACACAAGTTTGGATTAGTCGGTGCTAAACCAGTTGCCACTCCTATAGCATCGGGTACCAACTTATCAGCCACTAACGGCACCTTGTTATCTGATCCCATGCCTTTTCATCAGCTTGTGGGATCCCTACAATATCTCACTCTTACCCGTCTTGGCATCTCTTATGTTGTTCATCATGTTTGTCAATACATGCATGCCCCACGAGAACCTCACCTCATTGTTGTTAAATGAATTTTTCGTTATCTCAAAGGAACTCTCGATATTGGGCTTCATTTTGTTCCCATGCCCTTAACTGCTCTTCATGGATTTTGTGATGCTGACTAGGTAGGGTGTAAGGATGATCAACGCTCCACATCTGGTTTTGCCATCTATATGGGTGCCAACTTGCTGTCATGGGGTGCTAAAAAGCAGGCCATAATATCTCGCTCTACGGCAGAAGCAGAACATTTTGCTCTAGCTTCTACCACAACTGAACTTATGTGGTTCATGAATCTATTAAAATCCATTGGCTATTGTCTTCCACCTCTAAAGCTAGACTGTGACAATATCAGTGCTATTACTATGGCCAAGAATCCAGTGTTTCATTATCGCACAAAACATATTGAAATCGATGTTCATTTCGTCAGGGAACGTGTTGCTAGTGGTGCCCTTCTGCTTGAACATGTTGCTGACACTTCTCAAATTGCAGACATATTGACCAAACCACTTTGTTCGGACAAGTTTGTTTCCAATCGTGACAAGCTCCTCATCGGGTCTCAACCGCCTTAAGCTTGAGGGGGGATGATAAGATAACAATCAATCACAGCTGGCAATAGAGATATGGCAGCAGGACTTCTATGATTGATCACAACAATAGAAGGATTTTTGTAATCCTATAATTCTGCAGTTACCTGTAATATAGGCAACAATCACTCATGTAATTAATATACACACACACACGTCTAATAACAGAACCACAATGTGGGTTTTCTTTCCTTTGTTTGCATACTCCTACAACTAGTGGCTAGATTTTACGAACAACAAGCAACCCATTGTATGCCTTATTTTTTTTCAAAAATAAAATAAAATAAAGGTTTGTTTAAAATAAAATTGGGCATCCTTGATAAACATGTGTCGATGTTGCCGGGTAATTGAAGAGAAAAATATGAATTGCGTTGGGCTTCAGCGTGAAGGCACGATTTATGGTTAAGTTTTAAAAAATTAATTTTTCTTGTGTTGATTTGAGAAATATTTTCATAAAAAAATGATATAAGAGAGAAAATAAAAATATAAAAGGACAAAGAAATTTAAAAGAATTTTTTTATTTAATATTATTTCATTAGATATAAATTTAAAAGAAATTTATAAGAATTTTTTTATTTAATGTTATTTCATTAGATATAAATTTAAAAGAAATTTATAAGAATTTTTTATTTAAAAATTAATTATATGAATTACTTTTGGTTTTCTTAAAAAAACTATTTTTTCTTTTTTTCTTTCAATTTTATTTCTAAATATTAAGTTTTGTTGATGTTTTTTTATTGGTTTGTTTCCCAATTTTATCCTTCTTTGGTTAATTCTGGCTTGGTAGTAATATTTTTTTTAATTATATAATTAAATAAAAAATTTATTAAATGCAATGTTCTTTATAATTTGAGCCACATGTTTGATGGGTTGGCTGTAATCAATCTAATGTATCTTTTCAAGTTTGACCCAGTAGACTTTAATGACAATGCCAAAAAATTCTATGCGCATGAATATTATTATTATTCTTCATATTAAGATAGTGTTTGACATTGCGGTAATGATTTTTTTTAAGTGCTTTTCATTTGAAAATGCATCAAAATAATATATTTTTTATTTTTTAAAATTTATTTTGACATTAGCACATCAAAATGATCCAAAAATATAAAAAAATAATTTTAAACAAAAATAATAATTTAAAAAAAATGCATGACGAGCCGCAAAAACAAACACAACCTAAATGTTTTAAGAAAATCTCATTTTGAAATCTTTTTTATAAGCCAAATCATGTTTTTATTCTTTGAACTCATTAAGCCGATTAAGTTATATGAAACAATTCTCATACTATTTAATTTTAAAACATTGGCTAGACAATGAATCATGAGTTTTCAAATATGACACACTTAATTGAGTTTTATAACAATATCAAAGAGTTTTTTTATAATTAAAATATTATTATTTTATCTGATCGACAACATGAGAAAAGTAAGTCATTAAATATAAGTGGTGTGTGTTTGGTAATATGATGCATAGTATTTTTTTTAAAAAATATTTTTTAATTGAAATATTTAAAATGATATTTTTTAAATGTTTTTGTTATTATTAAATCAAAACCATAAAAAAACACTTTAAACAATATTAATTTAATACTTTTTAAACCAAAAATTAATTTAAAAAATAAATTGATGCACGATTCCAAGCACACTCGATTACATTTACTAACACCCAATTATGTTTGTACCAAAAAACAGAAAAAGAGAAAACAATCATATATATTTTTTGGACCAAAATAGATGGGTTTTTCTAGGAGCAAATACTATAATCTGAATTTGCTTTGTAGTAGTTTGTATGTAAGGGGAAGCAAGCCAATGGTGGTGTCATGCCGCCGGGCCGCCGGCATTCCTGCATAGTTTATTTGAACTTGTGTGCCCCACCCCACCCCCCCAAATAATCTTTTATCATTTGTTTATTTTGGTTAATCCCATATAATTCATCCACTCCCGACACCCTCTCTGCTATCCAACAAAGACACAGAGAGAAGCCATGGCCTCCTCAATTATTCTCTCGTCCTCGTTTCTCCCGAGTCAACTCAGCAACTCGAGTCGAGTTCATTTCAAACCGTACTGTACCCCGACCTTTAAACGCACTAGTTTCGCGACAAAAATTCGCGCTTCTTCCACCGCCTTTGCCGAGACCAAGCCAACGGTCTGCCTTTTCTTTTTAGACCTTTTCAAATTGCCCAGATTTTTATTTTCCAATGCATAACCGCGCCTTAAGTCATCTTTCATTGTGATCACAAGCATTTCCCTCATTTCCTTGTTTGGTTGCTGAGAGAAATTAAAGGGAATTGATGCAAAAGCAAATGTTACAGGCTTTATTTGTTACAGATAGTAAGAGACTGACAAAGAAGATGTTTTTATTAAGCTGTAGCCTTGGCTATTAATAGCCTTACACCGTGATAAAGAATGAATAACAAAACCGACGATTTTACAGGAAACCAAACGTGGTCAAACAAAGCA
>Ga0307517_10006517_pt1 | contig 17273 bp, 13 predicted proteins | sample 23_EM_MG_FD_194515 | JGI IMG/M metagenome (GOLD analysis project Ga0307517, IMG submission 194515) | Populus trichocarpa ectomycorrhiza microbial communities from riparian zone in the Pacific Northwest, United States - 23_EM | ecosystem: Host-associated > Plants > Roots > Unclassified | place...
CCGTATATAGGTGGTACCCATATGTGCCTACAACAAATATAAACATTCACTTATATTGTGATCTGTCTACGAGAGGCTAATCTGTGCCTGCAAGTAAAATTAACAATGAAATAGCGATGGAAAATTATCACAAGGTTACATATAAGTTGCCTTTGTAACATACCGCCTATTTATTCAAACTTTCATAAGGTTAAGACGTTCGCTGTTCAACCCGCTGCCACAAACGTATTCCCCCACTGACAATATTTTGCCTCGTTCCCAAATCACCTTGAGGCCTGTGATCCTATCGAAACCACGCAGATCGCAATAGGTCGACGGCCAGGATACGGGTAGAGAACTTCGATTCATGTTGGAATCTGAAGCTCATGTTTATACTAGTACTATGAAATGAAGCCAATAATGGGGTTGGGGATTATCTCCTTGTAGCCTTTGACTTCAAGTGTCGATAAACGATAATTGAAGATTGATGTCTCGAAGAGGAGGTAGGCCCGTTCCCTCCGCCATTTTGCATAAGCCATTTTGCATAACCGTGCTGATTTCTCCTTTAGGTACTCACCTACCTCATCAAGGTTCTCTTCACAAAGTCTTGCCGTTTGAGATTTGAGTGTCTTGACGGCAATTCCTTGAACGGGTCCTGATCCTTGATTCCAATAATAACATGCGTGGGGTTTGACTAGGTTGACACGCGATGTTGATACAGGAACAGCGTTCCGAGGATCAAGTCATAACTCGATAAGTTAATGACGTCAAATTGATGATCCCCTTTGATTGTCTGGTGCGAAAATTCGGTAGTAACTCAATATTTTACCTTAGATCTTGGCCCAAGGACTGCGAGTTGAACAAGTGATGGAGTCGGAAGCTTTTCTCGACGGAGTTCATGCTGATTTCCAACAGTTTCTGAAGTAAGATAAAGATCCCGAATCAATAAGCGTGTGTGCAGGCTGACCGCTGATATGCACCACAACTACAATCGGGTTGAGTACGATAAGCGCCGGTGCCTTGACCTGTATCGGACCTGTACGGAATTTTGTTGCGCTGCAGGTAAGACATTTTGTTCTTGCATTCCAGTTGCATTGAAATCTACGACGTCAGATGTTGTGTAGCAAACAAAGTCGTCAACGTCTGAATACTACCATGACCATTCTCACCCTCCGTAGTCTCCCCAAGGCAGCCCTATAAATGATGGAAGACGAAGAAGAGCAAGGTAAGTCCAAAGTCATCCAAAGAATCGAATGATCGGGAAAAAATGCATTGAAATTTTGAGCATATAATATGTTATCTAAGAAAATTGGCAAGAGCCTTTGCTAGGGATGCGTCAAACTATTTAGCTGGTACATCCCCATCCCCATCCTCAGATATGGCAACACAACTCAATATTTTCTCTATATCCCTAATAACTGTCACTGCCTCCTCTTGCGATTGCAACTTGTAAGTGGGGAACTTGTCGAGGAGCTGTCTAAGGGCAGCGCGAGGAAAAGTGCTGTCTGGGGTCTTTTGATCCATTGTTGCAACAATCCGGATCCACTGAGATTCTGGAGGGAAAGCATATTGAAGAGCAAAATGCATGCGAAGAGAAAAGGCATTACCTGACCGTCGCTGAAACAGGCGCATCTTCGGTGTGGCTGATGAAAAGTTGGAGGACACTCTGAGGTACCGGAGAGGTGAACATCAGCATTGGAAAGGATGAAGCATGTCCTAATTACCCATATATCGGGTTGTCAAACGCATATTTGGTGGCGTCGACGCTATGAATATCCGAGTCAATGCAGGGGATTGGGAAGTGAAGGAAGGCAACGTACCTGAAAACCCTTACATCTGCGTGGATCCGGTGCAATTACCAAGTGCCATGTAGTTGAATGAGGGCATTTGAGAGGCTGAAGAAGGTGTCTAAGTGCCATGATAGAAAGAATCTCAAATTGATCTCAAAAGAATCTCGTGTGGCGTCAGAGTCGCGTCGCGGTCACGTGGTAGGTGAATCGAAATCCCGTGTTCAGTTTGCGGCCCTTTCCCATTTCATTCTTGTTCTGTTCCATAACTTTTCCGCTTTCCTCGACAACCACGAACCCCTGGATGTCATTGGGAATGGCTCATTTGGTATTATCCGTACAGTACGACGGAAAACGGATGGTTTGGTGCGTGTTATTTGTGGCACTTTCGTGTTTCCAGGCTTACGGTCGTTCTGCGTGCAAGGACTCAAAATTTAGAGGATGAGCGAGTGAGATAGAAAGCAGATTGTTACAGAAGTGTGCGTCTTGACCAACTCATGATTTCACCACTGAGTAAAAACAACAATCCACAGAAACATTCTCAAGGACCTTCATCATGACCACATCGTACGATACCACGACAGATACGTCGATAGAGATTCTGGAATTCTCTGATTCTAGTTACCAACGCCGCATACAGGCTGCCATGCGCCCATGCGCCTCTCAACTCCTCCAACATGAACGACTCGAGTTATTCAACCGACTCGCTGACGCTGAGAAAATGTAAGGCCAATCAAACCCCATCGACGCTTAATCTTAACCCATTTATGGCTTAGGTTCTCGGTCATCAAAGCTCAGCGCGACACCATAACAGCCAAAGAACGTGAAATTCTTGCGCGGGAACTCCAGAGCGAACAGCGATTCACGTTACTCCTCAACGAGAAGGACCAAGGATAACATACCTCCAACAGATCGTATCGCAGCTCCAACAGCAGCAAGAGCAATTCTCCGAGGTTACCGTTAAGCAGGGGGTTGCTCGACGGGAAGAGGAGCTACGTGTGTTGGTGATGAAACGGGAGGAAGAGGTCGCCGCTGCTATCGTGAAGCGTGAGGAGGAGATCATGGAGGCTGTACGCAACCGCGAGGCGGAGGTGGATGCTGCATGTCTCCGGCGCGAGGAGCTGGTGAGAACGGAGCTCGATGCACGGATTCAGTGGGTACTCGGAAAGGAGAAGGAGTTTAAGACGGAGGAGATGAGGCTAGAGGAGCTGAAAAGGGAGTTGGAGGAGAGTGTCCAGGTGCAGCAGCAATATGCAGCGGCCACGACAACGGCGAAAGGTTCGTTAAGCTGTCTTGTTCAAGTTTTCGGACTGTACTCATGGATTTGAAATTACCCTGTAGGCCAGAAAGAGGAGCGCCCTCATGAAGTAAAGAACCTCTTCGAACCGATAACCAAGATAGCACATGTTACTCCTATTCAACAACACGGCCGACGAGAACTTGAGCGCCAAGCCATATCCAAACCAACCTCTTCCGTGTATCATAGCGCTTCGAAGGAAACACCGATTTCGCGCCCCATGCAAATTGATTCTTTACCCTCCGCCATGAAGGGTGTCGTTCTTACCTCGACAGGTGAAGTACTCGCTACACCCACACCCGCCGAACTCGTCAATTTGTTCAAGTGCGCCTCCCTCCAAGGTTGGGCTAAATTCCGGGAAGATCGTTGGCTTTGAGCAGGGTGATAGCGGACAGGAGGTTCAAGACCTACACGAGGACGACGGTGCCAGTCCGCCCCCCAGCCCGAGAGCGAGGAAGGAGAGGGTCAAAGACAAGGATAAGGACAGGGACGACGCATTGTCGGGGAATTCGACCTCGTCGGGTACGAGTGCGGCGAACACCAGAAAGCAGCCAACTGCCACAGTGGTACCTCCACCGACAGGGATCCGTCGGTCCTCGATATGCTCTTCCCACGTGCTTCGCGCTGTCGACCTGCGGCATCAACTACATCCACCTCGGATCCCGCTGGGTTGAATAATATCGATGACAATGGCACGTCAACTTCCGATGGGCATGGTCAGGCGAAACCACTTCCCCACCCGTATTTAAGACCATCAAGGAGGAGCTCCAACCTCGCAGCCACTGCTGCTGCTGTCGCCAGGTCACTACCGATTCCGGTACCGACGGAGCCATCCTTCACCGGAGTATGATTTCGCGGATGAGGAAAATTTGCCCATTCCATTTTTGAAGAAGGTGGATAAGGCGGCGGCGGCAAAAGTTGCTGCTGCTGCTGCTGCATCGTCATCGTCGAGTTCGGACCCTTCGAACATGCTTGTGTCCCCTGGGGCCAGCTCAAGTTCCAAAGGGCCACCGTCGGTTCATGGTGGATCAGGACGAGGATCTTCGTCGTTATCGCTGTCGTCGAAGGTGAAGAGGCAAGGGAATAGTGGATTATTGCCGAGGGCCATTGTTGCTGTGAACAATATTCAACGAGGGACCCCATCGACGTCGGCTTCGACCTCCGTCGTACCTATGAAGATGAATGGGCAAACGTCGTGAAAGGTTCGCCTGCCTCGATTCAACTACCTACATCAAATCCTATCCTTAATGAAACTCTTCGATTCTCCGTAGATCCTGCAAAACGCTACTACTTCAAAAAATTTTGTCAATACCCCGAATGGCGACCACAAGCAGAGCTCGTTCAGTGGATAAGGCACCCCGACTGGTCTAAGTCTTTCCCAGCTTTGAAGATAAGCTCGGACCACCTGGACACGCTGTTGGAAGGTGGCAAAGAGGGGTGATATGACGTTTTTGGAGTATAGTACGACGGGTCTTGCTGTCAAGTATGACGGCGTTCAGCTGGCGGTGTTTAATATCCCCAAGACGGGTTTTATGCGATGCGACAGACGTACGTTTCTTGGCGAGTCTTGTTAGCTTTGTTCATAATTTATTTTTGGATAGCTGTCCACGTCGTCGAGCGCTTGTCCTGGATCGCGAGATTATTGGAGATACATCCAGTGAAGAGCTGGAGTGAACTCCTCTAAATAGGCCGTTTTTTCAACCCTTAGGAGCCTCGTTTCTTATCTTCTAGCGAATCTCGTGTCCATTCCATTAACGAAATTTCTACTCTTACCAATGGGACATGTTCGAGCGACCGAGATTATGGGATTCTCGCATTTGAAACTAGAACTCACGAGGCTGATGATATATTTTGGAGGTCAACCATCAATTCACCCACAAATGTATTAGCCACAGCAGTCAACAACTACATTCGCAAAAAACGGCGTGCGGCAGGGTGAATGTACGGAAATTTATATTGCTGGAACGTGGTTTTTGATGGGGTTCGAATGGAAAACGTAAAGCTCCGATACGTAGGTCGTAATGCAATCAAACAAGCGTTCGAAAATGAAACTCGACTCATCAAGGGAACTACGGAAAGTGGGATTACCCACGCACTTGATTAATGCGAAATGGAAACGGAATGCAGAGAAGGTGTTCGTCGAATATGGTTCCTTGCGGAATTCAAAATTGAAAATTGCCGCCGTACACATTTGAGTAGAATGATAACAAACAGAAGCTTGGGGGCAATGTAGGAATAGCATGAGGGGGATATGGTATGAAAAACGGAACGACATAAAAGACCCTGTAGGGAACGAGTGCCAGTGAGTTCTGGAGAACGAAGGCCTTGTGGAATGATTGATGATTATATGTTGTTGGAGGGACTCAGTATATGGATAAGTAGTATATATGATTGATCGTGAGTTGAATTGAACAAGAGATTGTTCGACGAAGAGACCCGAAAATGAACCAGTTAGTCACGTGTTTTGAGATGGACGAATAGATCGAGTAGTACCTTCATCTCGTCGCCAAACGATCAACGGCTCAATCGAGAACATGCCTTCGGCATGACTAGAATCCATATTCTAACATTCAAGCTTTAAGCTTCAAGCTTCAAATCCCACCCTCAACTATCATCGGGTGGTGTTGCACGAGAATTGGTTATCAATTTGGTCGATCAAACATATATACTGCCACCGCCATTGTCCTCGTTCCCTTTACCAACAGATACACATTGAACGTTCCGGATGCGCATTTCATGGTATGATTAAGCTCTGAATCTCAGGAGTCAGTCGATTGGGGTTACGACTAAGCCTGGTTCGAGTGCATGAGATAGGGTTGCTTGCATATCTCTCTCCTTGCTACCCCCTTATATCAACCAACGGTGAGTCTCTGTTCCAACCCACCCGATTACAACAAAATTTTCTTCTTCGCCCTCCAATTCATCGACCCACCGGTATCCTCCTCGCACTAGGCAACCAACCCCAGGACTTCCAGCTATGTATTATGGACTTGCTTCTTCTTTCCAACCCACCCTTTCTCCCCCTGCAATCAGAGGATGGCTGAACATCGTAGAATCAACGTAGCTTAATGTTCATTCCAGGATGCCGATATTGTCTGTGTAGCCGTGTTCATGCCGATTGTGTGATCTTAATACTTATCGGTGATCTTATCCTCCATCTTGTATGGCCAAGCGCGTATTCTATTGAATGATTATTGATTATTGGAAAGAGAAAGCTAATGGATGGTGAGGTTGAGATATCATTGGTGCGCCCTTCTTTCAGCGACACCTTGCCACTCCGTTTTCCCTTGCCGCACTATACCACCACAAATTTATCATTCTCGTTTTCCCTCGTTTCTCTACAGGGAGAACCTTTGTACAAGACGTTACACTCTCACCATGCATGACGAATTTGTCCCTACTACCTATGCTTAATACCAAGCCCCTTCTCCCGTAATGATTAGCTCGAAAAAAAGGGGGTTTCAAATGCATGTTCCTCACCGCCAATGTTTCGGCAATGTGCCTAGTTTGAATGATGACCCGAGGCGTGAATATCGCCTAGCTGGCTTTATATAGTCATTGTATGACTTGAAGAGCGCATTTGGTGACGGTGGAAGGGCAGGCACCTTGCCATTTCCCATAAGTTACGCAGCAGCGCTTGAATACCTTTGTTAATCGGATCCTACTGTGCAGGAGATATTTCTGACATGAGCGTTCTTGTAAGGTTGACATATTCTGCTCTATTTTCGTGCGTTCTATCATACAAACTTTAAGTAGTTAGAACCTTTGACTATGCTGCCTTTCTCTTCAGCCAGGGAAGCAACTACCACCGAGCATGCACAAGTGTAGAGCGATGTTGCCAGAATAGTAAATTTGAACCATAAAAGATATTCGACGAAAGTAGTACAAATACATGCGCACAAGCTTGGGGGAAACAAAAATTGGCTGTATCTACTAGTGCTGAACCCTCCCCCAAGTAGGACACAGAAATGTCAAGATTCGGTTATCGCTTGATCGATGAGCCTCGCAGCATTCGCGTTCCGGAGGGTGACCACACATGGAAATTTATCAGGTTTCCTGTGAAAGACTTGGTCTGTAACGGGCGGGAAGTGTAAGAATATTACACTTACCCGACGAAATGAGGATAATTTGCTACAGGTGTGATCTCTTTCCCAAACTCGTCTTTAGCTTTCTTGATGTCGAATGTCGCAGCCAAATTGGCGACGGCAAGCCAAATGAGCTGCTCCGCGAAGAACTGACCAACGCAAACCCTACGACCAAATCCAAAAGTATAATTCGCCGGATCAATTTCCTTGGCCCTTTTTTCGTCCAACCCCAAGAATCGCTCGGGTTTGAATTCAGACGGGTCTGGGTACCAGTCTTCCTTGCGGGTCATAGCCCAGATATTTGGGTGAACAATAGTTCCAGCCGGGATATGATATCCTTCGTACACATCATCCACTAGAATTTGATGGGATGGTGCTGTTTTTGAAAAATTAAGTGCCAGGCTCTGTGGATACGAATGTGAATAGCTTCCTTACAAAGCGGTGCTGCGGGATTCCAGCGCAGGAGTTCCTTTACTAGGGCGCCAATGTAGGGTAACGATTCTCTGTCGGAGAACGTAGGAAGACGGCCTGTCCCTACCACTCGGTCGACTTCCTCTTGAGCGGACTTGAGCTTCTCAGGGTATAATGTACAGGCCAAGAAGTACGAGTTCATAATAGAGTAGGTCTATCAAATTGTTAGCACACTACAGCACCAGAAAACCGCATTCACTAACGGAGTCGGTTCCAGCTTGAAACAGCAAAAAGTCAATTCTCCATTTCGGTGGCAAATGTTAAGACGGCAGTTACCAGCATATAGAACAGCAGAGGTTTGTTGGACGATCCTTTCCTTCTCTTTCGGAATACCTGTGCCGCCAAACTCTTCAAATAAGCGGGTAACGTAGCAATCTGCAGCCTTCCCAGAAATCTGTAAACGAGATATAGTTGGGTGGATGATGAGCTAGAGGGTTGACGGCGCTTACCCAATTATCTTTGGTATTTTTAAATGGACCTTCAAGAATTTGTTTGGAATACTTTCTCCCTTCCTCAGCGAATTTCTTAAAAGAAGCACCGGGAAACCATGACGGGACTGGAAAATGAGCAGATTAGATAGGGCGCCATTGACTATTGTTTTATTTTTTTAGATCCTAACCGTATCTCACTGCGGAAATAGTTGTAAAAATTTGATTATACCAGGCGATGAAATAATCTTACATATGGGAAGTTTATCAACCATGAACCCGATTCCTTGAGACGTGATGAGGGCATCGATAGCCTTCTTGATGACGGGCATATATTCGTCCTTCTCCTTTAACTCGTGACCGTAAGTACTGCAGTGAGGAGGGAGAGGCACTTCAGACATATATTGGGCATTTGTGTCGGAACACTCACAACATCATAATGGCCGATCCTGTGAGGCTTTATAGGCGCATCAGCTTCTTTTGTCGATGTTAAAATATAAGAAAAGGTGAGTTACTGTTCCACTCGATACAGCCAATCATTTGGATTGACCACCAACTTCTTCAGGAATCTGTTTGTCACATCCTGTTGAAGCTGGCGGTATTCCCAAACAGCGCGCTTATTGAGGTTCTGGTGCATGACCCTTCGATGCTCCTTCCACAATGAACCATAGTTGAAAAATGTCATGTTAAACCCCCATCCCAATCTAACGAACGGTTAAGTTATTATCTTGTGAGTACATTACAGGTAATGAGCTCACAAATCTATCATTATGCTTCTTGGTCTGTCGGAGTAGATAAGCGACCGTTTGTCCAGAAGCTCAAAGGCGACATTTGGGTCGTTGATGACGATAAATTTTGTTCGAAAGATTGTGAAATATATGAACCCCCCTGGCGGGTAGGTAAAGCAACAATTTTATGATGAAGTCCGTATAACTTACCAAATTTCTTTCCCCAGTGGTAAAATCCAACCCATGGTTTTTGGTGAGGAATGTCCTTTGCGTTGCCATATATGAACTGCGGCTTCGGTCCTGGAGGAAGGGGCAAAGTATGCCTTGACCCAATGATTTTTTTGAAAAGGATTATGTAGGCAGCGGCCGCGACAGAGAGCGTGATTGTCAAGGAGGAGACCATGGCTCTTACTAAAGAATCCCTGATCGTGGAAGTGGTAACGAATTTCCAAGGGGGATAAATATTATCGTACTACATATACGGGATCCTATTCTCCTGGCACATGGGTGGACCAAAATGACTGGCCATGAACATCCAACCTTACCGGCCACCTAGATCAAGTAAATTGAAACACCAGTTCTCAAGTAAGGTATACCAGATAGGATCTCTGATAATCGGGGTATGGGGAGAGGGGTGCCAAACCTTCGGTTTAATGATCCAGGTCCAGAGGATCCGAGTACACGAGTACACATGGGATTACAGTCGACAGAATTTCCGACTTCTCCAGCCTCTCAGATCACATAATTGACACACTTATGCGGATCTCGAGCAAGGTACGTCGAATAGGATCTCAGATGCTTGGAGTACGGGGGAATGGGTACCAAACCTTGGGTTTAATGATCCTGGCTCCCACCTTTGCCGACGCCTGGGGTACCCATGAGTTCAGTGGGTCCGAGTACATGGATCCAAACATCAACTCAAGCATACAAATGGTATCACGACTGGCGATGACGTTTCCTCAAGAAGAAGTCTAAAAATAAGTTTCGTCACATCTCAGGAAAGAGCAATCGGGCTTACTCAAAAAGGAAAGTTCGATCCCGCCTTCCGATACTAACTTGCAGCGGAAGTGCTCGAACGTGTTTCTTTATAGCTTTTTCACAAAAAAAGGCAGATGTGTCTAGCAGAACGTTAATGATAAGTCTCTTATGGAAACAGGTGTTCGAAAATTTTAAGGGAAGATATACGGTGCTGAGGAAGAATACTTTTGTTGGACCGGTAGATTGTCGTCAGCGGCGCCTACAACATGGAAGGATTCCAAGATAGGAGTAAGCAATAATATGGGAATATCAGGAGAACTTATCTAACGATAAAACCTAGAATGTACTCTAACTGAACGTTTGAATTTCTCGTTTCGCCCGTGGTAATGTTGCATATTTCACAAGAGCTATCTATGTATTATGCTGCATACTTATTTAGCTATTCTGGCAGGAGTCCAAAGTCAGGGCTAGTGCTCAGTCAAACCACATCCCGCCATCTACATTGATCGTTTGTCCTAAAAATCAGGGTTGTTAGTTGCTCAACGGTTTTGAAAAGGAGGGAAAAGAAAAGAAAAATATCTCACCGGTAATAAAAGACGCATCCTCGGATACGAGGAAGGAAACAATTTGTGCAATTTCACCCGGTCTTCCAAAGCGTTTGAATTGTGTTGTCGACTTCATCTATATTGTTGTTATTCACATGGGTAAAATATGTTTATTATACCTGACCTTACCACTTCTTTGAATTCACCCGGCCTCATTCCAAGGATCTCTTGAGCTCTCTTGTCAGCCGTATTTACTATATTGAGATCAGTTAAGAAATGGTAATGAACAAGGATTCACGTACACATCGGAGTATCGGTTGGGCCAGGGGCATAGCCATTGACGCGAATCCCATATTCAGCCCACTCACATGCTGCGACTTGCGTCAAGGCTCTCTGGGCAAATTTGCTCGCCCCATACGTCCCGAGGAGCGCTACACCTAGAAGTCGAAAAAAGTGATTTAGTCAGGAGCAATATTATGGCAATATCGGTGATTCGTCACTCTTTTTCCCAGCAGTGGAGCAAGCTCCAACAATACGTCCTTTTATTCCACGTTCTATCATACTTTTGGCAGCCTCCCGATAACAAAGAAATGCCCCTGTCGAATTGACCCGGAAAACATCTTCCCATTCATCAAGGCTTGCTAATTGAATTCGAGTATGAGGTTTCCGATAGAACAATATAAAAAAATAATTCGTACTGTCAAGAAGAGGTGTCATAACTGAAACACCAGCATTGGCTACCATCTGAGAACGGGAATGTGAGAACACTTGGTCAATTGCAAGGGATGGCTGACGTACCACATCCAAGCCACCGAGTTGATCAACCGCAACCCGGACAAGAGCTTTCACCTGATCTTCCTTACTGACATCGACTTCAAAGGCGATTGCCCTACGTCCAGTGGTCTCCTTAACCTGTTGAATAACACCGTCCATGGAACGACGTTGGGTTGGGAGATCAGCAACCACCACGTCGTAGCCATCAGAAGCAAGACGAAGAGCCACGGCTTTTCCTATTCCATCAGCAGCCCCAGTGATTATGGCAACCTGTTGAATAGACATGTTAGAATGCGTAAGACTGACCGAGAAAGGGACCACTTTTTAAGTTGTTCTCGGCAGCCAAACAATCGCAGCCGCGCGAGATGGAATGGTCTGACACTTAGAAATAGCAATAGCTTTGATTTCGGCTGCCGCGACCCCAGGTTACTCTAGCTCCATTGTCTTTGTGGTGATAAATGGACCCAGACCACAAACCAGTCGTGAGAGGCTTTTGCCCAACCTCAGAGACCTAATGGGTCAGGTCGATTACGGGTATCAGAGATTGCTAACAATATGAATTGACTGCCATGGAATTAGGATTCTATCGGTGAGCTCCATAGGCGATAGCTCTTTCACAAGCACCATCGAAGCTGGATCGCAATTTCCTGATCAACCGGGAACCGTGACAAGATTCCTGGTGAATTGACCAGTCCACTGGATTATGAGAATTATAGTGATCTTGTAATGCGTGAATGAGGGATTTGAGCGAGAAGCACTGAAAAGTCCATGTAAGGCATTGAATCAGATTTCTCACAACCTTCAGAATACATTCGTTCAATTACGGTTCATGTTCCATGGAACTTTCAGTAATAATAGGCGCGAACTTAGATTTTCTTCGTAGGATGGGGCCATATCTGATGAAGTTAGTTGCTGGACTCAACTGGACAAGGAATAGATTTACTTCATGAGAACGAATGGTATGGGGATTAAAGCTACCGCAAAAAATCCAAGGAGTGAGGATGCCCATCGAGGACCTAGCCTGTCGTACATATTGCCTGCGAATAACTTTGCATCATATTTGGAGTCAACATGGTATCCGATGGGGGGTGACCACAGAACTAACCGGAAATGCAGCACCAGCAAAACTGCGACATACGATACTTCCTGCTATGGCAGATGCCGCAAACGATAGGTAAGCGTCGATAATATAGTTGAATAGACTCAGCTGTAAAATTTCTTATTTTAGGGAAGTAAGGAGAAACTTGAGATGAATATCCACCTACAAATATCCAGCTTATTGAGAATCCAATGGGCAATCCAGACATCAGCGGGGCCCAATATGAGACAGTTGGAAACGACGTCCATCTGCTTAATATTTGAGTATCATAAGTACAAGAAAACATAGCACTCACCCAAACCAGAAAAAAGATAGCGCGAATATTGGACCAGAGATAAGAGCCATTTCCAATCTGAATTCTGGAGGAACTGGATCTGGAGCACGCTTCTTCGCTTCTCTCTCGTACCTTGGATTGAAAATGGAGACGTACTAAGAACAGGTGAGATGATTCAATATGGGTAGGGCCAACAACGAAGGCATTACAAGGATAACCGAGATGACTCCTCCGAGAGCAATCGGGAGGAACGTTAACCCGGCGACTCCAGGAGAGAAATGGTGGGGATTTGTGAAGACGATAGGATAAGCTTCGAACATGAGATACAGACATCCATATGCAAACTACACACTTATGACATGAGTGAATACTCTGGTAATAAGAGGAAGGCACTCACGCTCAGATAAGTATTCAGAGCAATTAACATAGGCTCCAGAAACAGCATTTTAAGGGGCCGCGCGAGGACTTTCTCGAAAATTTGCGAGGGACGTGGTTGATCCCTCTCTAGAGCAGCGTAGAATCTGTTGTCCCCTGTTGCTTTTCTAGCTTTTTCTGCCTTACGAGACAAAATTATAGGTCTAGAAGAATTAAGTCTCTTGAATAAAGCTGCGAATGCCTAGCTTACGCATAAGTTTCTGGCATTGTCGTGACGATAATAACCCAGCAAACGGCAGCCTTATGCAAAGGGAAAACAAGTTAAAGCTTATGGGGACGGGTGTTTGGATGACGACGAACGAATATTGTTAGAAGCCAAAATACCCATCGCCAAGAAGTATTTTCGCCGATAAAGCCAGCAACAGCGGGACCGAGAGAAGGGCCTGCAAAAGGAGTAATCGCAAATATCGCCAGAGCCTTCCCTCTTGTCTCTGCATCCCATATATCAGATATCAAGGCTCTGTATCGTCAAATAAAATGTTCTCTAAATATGAACCAGCATGGTGTATCTATCTCAATGACTCACCCCGAGTTAGAGAGAGGGCAGGCTGCAAATGTTCCCCCGAGAAAACGAAACATGAGGACTGATGGAATATTTTTTGCTAGAGCCGAACCGAGTTGAGTACACTTGCGTACTTCAGTAAGTTCAAATTAAAATAAAAGGTACGAATATTCGCGCTTACTACATAAAGAAAGAATGCAAGGATGAAAATTGGCCTCCGCCCATATCGTTCCGATAATGGGCCCCATAATATCGGCCTGAGTTAGGCCATCTTTTAAAATCAGGGATGAATTCAATGGCCAATCGCACTCACCCAACACAGTATCCCGTAACAAAAAGAGAGAGAGTAAGAATGGCCTCTTTATTAGACATGTCAAATTCCTCGGTTAGTTGGGTGATGATACCGGAAGCTACAAAATCAAGGTAAATAAGAAAGGGTTCAGTAGGAAGTATAAAATACCTCCGTACGTGCTGAGCTAGCGAAAGTTCTGTCTTTTTCTGAGTACGACTCGCGTCGTTCGAGAGTCACTCAAAATACTGACGCATTAAGGACTAACAGGCCACTGGCCAGGGTCAAGTACCATCTTTTGACTTTCGACCAGTTCTATATTACGATTAGTGAGGAAAGACAAAAAAGTCGGCTTCAAATAGAGAGAACATACGTGGGGATTGGTGGGGTCACCGGTGTCAAATCGAACAAGGAACGAATCGCGAGCGCTCTCTTCAGGCGACTGTGACGTCCTTAAGTCCTTCTCTGAACTTGGAATGTCGTTCATTGAAGCGTCTTTACTTGGCTCCATGACAGAGAAAATGGTCTCGTTGACTGTCTGGGCTTAAGGAAGGAGGATTCGTGTGATTTCTTTTGCGCCACCAGACAGTAGATGAGAAAATTTCCCATGAACTCAATACTGATACTTAGAATGTACTAGTATCGGAATACTTCTCCAAGTCCGGCGCCTTGAAAAGGGCCACGTCGTGTATAATTATTAATAAATAGTACTGAGGCAAAAATCGTGTAATATTCAATCAACCTGACTGTCATCGCATTTTACCTCCCCCCTGCGATTAGTAGAAACGAGTCGGAGGAATCGGACATTTGTTGTCATAAAGGTAATGTACAATGAGGCATGTTGTAACCCGGTGTAGCCGTGGGCTTTGGCCCACTGCTAGGCCATCGGCTAGATTAGATTAGATACAATCCGTGGCTGTGCACGGTCCTGTGTGTCCTTGCCTACGACGCCATACCGTACGGCCTCGCCCGACGCGATCCCATCACGCAGACCTCATCTGCAGCCAGATCTGCCTGTTCCACCGGGTCAAGGTGGAACTGTTACTGCATCGTGACATAATTCAGTGCCGATGTAGTATCCCAATCTGGGCCGCAGAATTCAAGTTGACAACTTGAAATATTCTTTGTTTTATTCCATTTCTCGGTGTGTGAATTTTTGATCGTCCCAGTGTTCAGAGATCACGCAAGACCGGAGTTAGGAGCAGGCCGATGCCCATCTTACCCCTTTGATACATAGCACAATCTGAATCGCCGGATCTCGATCGTTTTTGTGTGGGTCCCTATTCCAGCCGCATGCAAAAACCTAGGAACCCTTCAAAATTCCAGTTCGTGCGCCAATGTTTGTATAAACAACCGTTTTTGGAATCCTAACAGGTCATGCCCATCTCAGAAGTCCTCTTCAGTAAGCGATGGTGCCCTCACTCCACAATATCATTGATGCTTGGAGACGATCGCGTCACAATGTGCGTTCAGGCTACCGAAAGTGGTTGTTTGTACAAACATAGGCGCATGAGCTGAAATTTCGAAGGGTTCCTAGGTTTTTGCATGCGGCTGTCAGCACCTGCTGGTTTCCCACCCTGACATCGGGTACCGTCTCCTTCAGTTTTCTCCCGCATTTGCACGGCGAAGGGGCAGAAAACTGTCGTTACGTCATATGAGAACCTACATAGCTCGCGGGTGGCAACGTAGGTGGTACTATTTTGACCTTGACTTTCATTATATCGTTGGCGCATTTTTTGGGACAAAACTCTTTGCAGTGGGTGGTGTTGATGATTGTCCACATATCTAAGACACCATGTATACTTTAATATCGCCGTTGCTAACCCGTGATATGGATAAGAACCTTGGTAAAGCTTCTCAGTTAAAACGACAAGTCCTGTGAGGTCTGGTCCTTGCCTTGTGATAGTCACACTATTGAATTGCATGGTTAATTTCTTCTCAAGCCTCTACATTACCCGCTTCCTAATTAAAATATTCAGAACCACAACGAGAGCAATAAGTCCTATTCGCTTCCCTAACTTCCACGTGCATCGGGTTGAGGTGGAATCGTTCATTTCTTTTCCTCTCAACATCTTTATTTTTATCACATTGCCTGCCACATCCCGCTGCTCAGGCAAGCTATTGCTCGCAGACACCTTCCATTCTTTCGGGGTGCGCTACCCAGGCTGAACCTTCTTTCCAGTATCCACATCTGAGCCACACGGTTGTTTGAAGAGAAGAGGGTCGAAGTAGGGAAAAGGCCGAGAGGCATGTGAGATCTACTAGCACACCCATCCTATCCCTATCCCTATCTCTGTGTTTGGCAGCTGTCAAGACTCTGTTGTATTACATCTGTGTAGTTTCACCCAATGACAACCATTGCATCATTTATTCCCTTCCCGAATGCGAGCAAACCAGAGCAAACCCTGGCCTAGAAGCGACAGAATAATCACGATTAGATCAGTTACCAAGCACGATAATTAATGTATCAACTCGTCCCGGAGTACTTTCAATAAATGCCAGTCAGGCACGAGTTTCTTTTTTACTGAGTATAGGCGTCACATATTACTTGTCATTTACACGTGTCTTCTGCAATGTTTCGAAACCTCTAATTTTTCAGAAAACCTAATCTTCATATGCTTTTGAAATGATTGTGACTCAGGAATTATACCCTGGGTTGGGAAGCTTGGGTGAGCGTCGGACCCCGGGTTGTACATATACTGTGTGATTATGGTGGATTTAAAAAATTTCCCGATGGCAGTAAACTAAATAGAAAACTGGAGCTGGTTCGTGAGCCAAATTTTGATCAGTGGGGCCAAGTTGTCGGTCAGGGCCATGATTTTTAACGGTTTTTCCCTTGTGGAATCTACCTAACAACTTGTAAACGTTTTACCAACCTTGTAGTATATATAGTGCGCACCAAGAACTCATCCCCTCACAACATTAACAAATCAGCTACTCGAAATCTCGTTGACAGATATGACATCTGGAAATGTTTGGTTTAGTCAGTTTAGAGCCCTCATTTTTTCTTCTTCAATACTTATCGACTTGAATTTTCAGTCACCGGTACGACCTCAGGCCTCGGGAACGCTCTTTTGCACGAAATCCTCCGCACAGGCAATCGTGTCATTGCCACCGCACGAAATTGCGAACCCCTTCAGGCAGAGCTCAATGGTAGATATGATGCCGACATCCTGGAAAATGTTCTAGTTCTTCAGCTGGATGTCACTCGCCCCGAGGACGTAAAATCTACATTGGCTGCAGGCGTCAATAAATTTGGCCGCATTGATATTGTGGTTAATAATGCCGGATACGTAAGTTTCTTAAGTTTATTTTCCTGGATGAGATAAAGGTGTTCATTGTTTATTTCATTTTCTCAGGCCGTCCTTGCTGAAGTGGAGGCGTGCCCAATTGAAGATGCACGTACTCAATTTGAGGTCATGTTCTGGGGACCCGTATATACGTCTAAGGAGGTGAGTCAACTTCAAGCATTGCTTGAGAAACGAGAATTGAATATTTCGTTTCCCTGCAGGCGGTCAGAATTTTCCGCGAAGTAAACCCACCTGGAGCAGGTGGTCAAATCTTCAACATTAGCTCTGTCGGAGGGTATTCTGCTCAAGCCC
>Ga0307517_10006518_pt1 | contig 17270 bp, 16 predicted proteins | sample 23_EM_MG_FD_194515 | JGI IMG/M metagenome (GOLD analysis project Ga0307517, IMG submission 194515) | Populus trichocarpa ectomycorrhiza microbial communities from riparian zone in the Pacific Northwest, United States - 23_EM | ecosystem: Host-associated > Plants > Roots > Unclassified | place...
GTATCCCGGACTCCGTCGCCTCGGAATTAACTTCTCTCCGCTCAAGAAGATCACGCTCGGCTTCCTCACAGGAGCAGCTGCAATGGTCTGGGCTGTCAGTACCTCAGCACCACCGCACTACCTCCCATGAAATGAAGCTGACAACCCATTGATTTAGGCCGTCCTGCAACACTACATCTACATCACTAATCCCTGTGGATACTCGGCTGGCACCTGTGAGGAAACCTCACCGCTCAATGTCTGGATCCAAACCGGCTCCTACGTCCTCATCGCGTTCAGCGAGATCTTTGCGTCGATCACCGGCCTGGAATACGCTTTCACTAAAGCTCCGAAGAATATGAGGAGTTTGGTCATGGCCGTGTTCTTGTTCACCAGCGCTGTCAGTTCAGCTCTCGGAGAGGCCTTTGTCGGTGAGTTGTTTTCTATACCCCGCTTTAGTTTTCCTTACGTTGTTGGCTAACACGATTTCTATAGCTCTGTCAACTGACCCCCTATTGGTGTGGAACTACGGCTCCATGGCCGTCCTCGCTTTAATTGCTGGAATCCTCTTCTGGTTTATATTCCAGGATTTGGACGCCAAGGAAGATGAACTCAACGAGATCCTGGAGGGGAGATACGAGAAGCCATTGGCTGCGTGAGTGGTGTCATAGGTTTACCCATCAGTAGATGGTAGAAACGCAGGATATTACATTTCCCTATGAAACTAACATGAGGCATCGTCACGGAAACTGTATAGGAGACCGTCCGAGTGAAGAATAGTTCTGTGGGCTGACCACCGATCAGGTTCGCTCCCCGAAGGTTCCATGCACTTCACCCAAGTTTATATTTGACGCTGCCGGCTTTCCACTCGAAGCTACACCTGCTTACACAAACTGCACAACAAGACCTACGCCATCTCCAAGGTCACGAGGTCGCCTTCTCTAACTGTAGAATAATGTCTGTGTGTGAGATAGTACCAAATTATGCAGAAGGTTGAATCGCAGACCTTCACGCCGAACAAGAGCCGTCCAAGTAGAGCTCGACCGTCGGATGTTATCCCACCCACAAGCGTCTATCGTCAGGGAAGACAATGCACTCCCATGTGTCTTGCGCATAAGGATGGCGGATTCCAACAACTTTTCGTCGTGGACGCACGAGTTGTGAGGTATGTTGATTGAGAGGTTCCTGAGGGTGTGACAGAGTGGGGTATTATTTTGCATGTGGTTGAGGGCCGCCGCCAATCCTCCGAGGTTGACGCAACAAACGTCAAGTGTGGATAGGTGGGTGGATTGACGCAACCACGACTCCCATGGAACACGGACGCTTTCAGCTACCAGTGTTAGGGAAATTATGTCAGAGAACGGTAAGATGCTGGTAGCTGCCGCAAACGATCGATGAACCCATCCATCGTTCAACCGTTCCAGGGGGCCGCAAATTTGGAGAAGGAAAACTGGGGTTGCACCGTTGAACCCCGAGATATGAAAGTCGCCATGCAACTTGTCAAATACGATTGTGAGGTACCTCGTGTTCCGTAGAAAGTTGACACGATCGATTTCCGGGGGTAGGCACGAAAAGATGTTGTCAAAGTTATTGGAAATATGTTTGACGTCGATACAAACCGAGACGGAAGCGGTAGCCGGAAGCTTGAGGCGGCCGAGTATGGTCACGGTATCGCAGGTGTTAAGGCGAAGGTTGACCAACGAAGGGAGGGAAACAGTTCTGGTTGAGTCCCTCACAGAGTAGAAATCAAGACACCGTGTGATGGAGAGAGACTTGAGCGTGAGGCAACCATCCACACAATCCAGAAATGCGTCGATGTTCCATCTCCTAGGGTCTCCGTGGAGCGTGACTTGAGTAAGGCTTGTAAAGGAGCCAAGGTGGCATGGGGTGGGACAGGTGAGCGTAACTTGCTGAACATTCGGGAACTTTGCGGGAAAATAATCGGAGCGTTTCGTTGAAGTACGACCCTGGACAATCAACTGGGCTACGTTCTCAGCAGGCCCTTGCAAGTTGTTGAGGAGGTAAGTAGAGGGCTCGATAACCTCAAGAAGTATGATCCGGTTCCGTTGGGAAGAAATGAAGGATAAGAGGCGTGTCAAAGCGTCGTGTAGGGATGTATGGGAGGGGGGGCGTTTTGGCCGTACTCGATCCCATATATGCACATGCAGAGGTGTTCCCTTGGACCTTTGCAGGAAGGTTGTGGCGCAGTCGATTGTAGGCAGTGCCGAGGTTGTGAAAGCGATATTACTCCACAAAACTGCGTGGTCAATTGCCACTGAGCGCCAGTGTCGGCACACCGCCGTCAACGGAAGAACGGTGAGGTTCTGGCGATGAACATCGAACGAACCAAGGTGCGGCTGTAGCTTACTCCTGGAAAAGGAGAAAATCAAACAGAGAATCTCGACAGAAACCTGAGAGATAGGCGAGTGACACCGTGAAACCACACTTAAGCCAGCCATTAGCGGGACGTGGGGGAATTGATGGTTGGATGCGTACCTGGTTTCGTGTGGCGTGGTCATACGATCAGGCGGGGAGATAGAGCTGAAGGAGAGTCCACGAGTGACCAGCGGGAGGTTTGAGAACGGGAGGTGAGGGATACCGTCGAGAAGAGCTTGCGTATGTTGAGGCAGTTGCAGTTTTCTTCTTTCGAGCGACCCGCTGGGAACTGTTCATTACGAGATGACAGAAAATACTTGTGTGGCGTGCCTTCCCACACAGACCTCCATCATGAAGGGCGGCGAGGAACAGTCCTTTGAGCTCAGGAGGACCAGCGCTCCGGTAACGCGGAAGGTCGAGTGAGCCGAGTTTTGTCCGGAAAAGCGAACCAGTTTGTTCGGGACAGGGGAAAGTAAATTCCTGCAGCAAAATTGCATTTCGATCAATTTCGACGGACCCGTTTCCACAGGGTATCCCGGGGTTTACCCGTGTCGACTGGACGTTGAACGTTGAAGCTCGAAGCTCGAAGGTCCGCCTGCGCTAATCGATATCGCGGCGGGCGCGATCTGTCGTCCGGTCTGATTATAGACCTCACCTGTACCGGTGACGGAATGTCCCAAGTTTGGCATGCGGTGGAGGGGCGAAATACTCTTTTGGGGGTGAGATCAAACGAGAGGTGGCCTCATGTGCTAGAACAGTTCAGGTGCACGCACTTCTGTCGTTGGTGACCGGGTTGAATAACCATCCACCCCCTGAGTTTGGACACTAATTTTCACCTTGGTCTGTCGGTATGTATTTGGAGCTGGTCAGAAATAGGGTGATCAGTTCCTCCGTTACAAAAGGGAGTTTTCTGTAGTCACCCGTTCATCGACAGTTTAGTAGGAACCTGGACGAGTCGGAGTTAAAGCTCCTGGTCAGACGGTCAACCCCTTGAAGAACACGCTATCGAGGTGAACGTCACCGTTATCCCGTTGCAGCGAGGATCGTCTGATTGAGTTGACCAACAAGCTTCGGCGCAGAGGCAGCCGAGACAATGCACCCGAGCATCTGGGTCGGGGAGACGGTCCCCATGCAGTTCCAGGGCACTCTTGACGTTACGTACCAGGCAGTGGACATCCTGCAAAGAAGTGCCAGATCGAGAACAAAATGACACGAAGTTGCTTGACGAGACGAAACCTGACAAGAGCCACGCGGAGGGAAGCCAGCTGAATTAGGAGGGGCTTCCAAGTTTTCCTCGCTCAGTGTTTCGTGGCGGTATCTCTGACCCCCTCCACCTCAAGTCATCCGGGTTGGTGCCACGAATCAGAGTCGTCGGACATATCGGGCCGTTACACGACCATCCACTCCCATACGCTCAGATGAAAGGCGTCAATGGGTCTAGGAAACACTGGAGATGGCCCAATCAAGCATTATTATGGTCGTTTGCGCCGCCCTTTCATGGGTTGGCGGAGCTCTGAGGTTCTCTACTTTCCCCGCCACTGCGATGTTCTCCAGCCAGAAAATATGTTCATATCGAGATACATGTTATTTGCCTTCTGATATACAGAGCGTACGGATGTGGATCTTTCCTAGGACTGGCTAATGGCGTAGCCTGTCGATTGGAGGACCCACCAGGTCGCCGAGCCATGGTGGTGGCCCGAAATCCTTGACCACCCCACACTCCATGACTGTGGCCATCTCCAGGGGGAACCCGGTTGCACCGCGGAATAGAAACAACCTTGCTATCAATTTCGGGTCCATCCGCACTGCACTGGTTCCCGTGTTGTAAAACCCAACACGCTTCAATCGAGGGCAGACAGGAAGACCATCCCCGTCGGTTCTCATCAGCGCGTGCAGGATGACTTCTGCTGGTAACGTTCGAACACTCAACTGTGTTGCAAATCGGAATTTTTCGAGCCATGACGACCACAGGATGCCGGGAACGGTGGGCGGAGTTGATATTGTGACATTCCTTGCGGTCTTGAAGTAAATGTGAGATGGTATCGCTTCTAGTGATCTCCGCAGAAAGTCCACTGGGATCCGGCCCGAACATTCGGTCATTTTGAGGCACAAATTCGTGGAGCCGATGCTACCGAGGCCGATGGCGAACCCGCTTGATGACTCACCGACCTCGACGATAAGTTTGGGAGATGCCGGTGGAGAAAGATATGTCTCGAGGGATGGCGGGAGCACGAGGAGGATGTGGTGATCAGCGGGTCGTCGGGCAATCCCTAACCCGAGCGCACGATGGTCTACCGATATGTGCAACTCTGCCTCTTTCGGAATGTCGATGTGTGGCAAGATCGAGAGTGTGTCACACCTCCGAAGCAGCACGTTCCGTAGCTGGGGAAGTGTGGCTTTGAGGGAAGGCGAAGAGTTGTCGATCATACAGAGGAATGACACCAGGGATAGGGATTCGATGTTCTGTGCGGCCATTAAAAGGTCAACGAGTGTGGTCGTCAGAACAGCGGGGTGTGTCAGAGGCAGCTTCAAAGCAAGGTGCTTCAAGCTGCCAAGAAATCCCGCTGGGCATGCGGTGAATCCCGAGAGCGTCAATGATTCCAGCCGTGGGATCTGACCACTAAACATCGTGGTTAAGGCCATGCAAGGACCACGGTTGGTGATGCGCAGCTTGCGCAAGGCTGGGGCAGGAGATATCCATCCTTCTAGAAACGGGCTTGAATCGATATCGAGAATGAGGTCACCGATACGACTGGAACCTTCCGCGACGATTTTCAGCACGTCCTCCATCACCTCCCTATCGGTCGTCGACGAAAACACGGAGGCAATCACAGAGACCGTCGATTGCTTGGACCGTTCGAGAGAAAACCGAAGGAGTTTGCCACAGTCCGGTTTGGAGGTATCAATTGGCACCTCAGTCCATAGGGTCCCATCGCCCAAGACAACCTGTCTCCAGTTCCTACAGACGCCTGAAAGCTTGATGAGGACTTTGATCTCTGCGTTGACCCTCGCTACACCAGTTCGGTGGCCGTTTGAAGATACGAGCTGCTTGACGAGCACGAAAAACACGCTCAGGATCTCAGGGGGGAAACGGTCCGCATTCGATGGCATCCTGCATAGGTTCATTGATCAGCAGATGGGGTGGTACAATCAAACAAAATGTCTACCTCAAATCCGGTGGTGCTCGAAGGGGTGAGGGGGAACTTGCTGGGAGAAAGATTACCGACGCGATCGTGATATACACCGCACCGGACGTGCTGATGTCGGGAATTGCAACAAGCTGAGAGAGGAATAAATAAACGATAGTTCTGTGTGGGGAAAAACACCACATGAAATGGCGTGAGCATTTCCAGTAAAGCACATCCAAAAATGGCGGTAGACTTACTCTGGGACAATGAGGCGGTTCCTTTCTCAAGCGGTGTCGGGTCAGGCTGTCCTGGACTCAGACCAATATTCAAGATCAAGGCGGCTGGATAAAGGTCTGCCGAATAGCACATACCCCGTACGCATCCCCCCAAGCAAGTGTTACGACGCTGCCACCTGTTTCCTTCCTACCCGTGTCAGCACTCAACGACGCAGAAAAATGCCCGCCCCGTACTTTTTATTCTTTGACGTTGGCGTGAATTGAGAACTAAAGATCCCCATATCCGCGGCCACTCCATACATATTGTTGCATGAGGGAAGACCCGCACAGTCGAGGAAGTGTAAGGTGATGGTGAAAGTCGATGAGTGGCCCCAGTGGTTCCTTATCATAGTCGGATATGATGCGGATGGGAGGAACACCGCAATACCTGAAACCACCGGCTTCCGTTGGTTGGGACCGTTGGCCATCATGAAGCTGGAGAGGAAGGGGAGTAGGTGACCAGCTGGCATCGGCTCTCCTCGGGACTTTCCCGCGGCCGTCTCTGCGTTGGAACGGTACGCGATGTCCCGTTCTTGGTTCATTTTTCTCACGAAACCTCTGCAGGTACCTAGCAGAGGTGAGGAGACAACTCAGTCGTTTCGGTGTGACAAAACGGAGACGGTGCATAACCGGGTCCGGAGGCCATGCGGCGTGTTCCGTATCTTCGCGAGTCGTGGAGAACGCTCCAGAGCAACCGCAAAAGTTCCAGGATCGATGGAGATGGTGTGTTAACATAGCAGGACACGAACGTTGCCGTTGAACAAGACGATGTATGATCTTGCACAAACGATGAACATCTTATGGTGATCGCGGAGATAGAAAATGATGGAAGCCCGAGTTGGTGGTGACTCGGACTGCGCAAGCAAGGACAAATGTAAAATAATCGGTAACATCCCGACGCGTGACTTGCATTGTGGTCACTCACAGCACACTTGCGAGCCCAACTCCATATACCACTAAAGACGACAGAGCAGTGTTAGGCAGCTCAAAGTGCTGTAGTTCAGGACTAGCTAAAAAACAATTTCTTGTATCTATCGTGATGAAATGTCAAAGCTAACGTTTTCATCAGAAAAAGCGCTAGGGACTTTGAGGACGGTGAAGAGGGGGAAAAGATCGAAGCGGTCCCACTCTGCGCAGAAAAGGAAATCGTATGTGGCCCCGAAACGATTACCTCTCTCGTTGTTTCGACGTCGCGGGGACTAGGATACCAATCAGCTTTGGTGGTGCAGCAAAGATGGAGGCGGGTGGGGGTGTCATGGTGGTGGGGGGATACAGGTCAGCGGTGGTCCAGGAGAAGGTCCAGGACAGCTTCTCATCGGCGGGCGAGGCGCATTACTCCTGAATAAAGAGGTCCGGATTGGATCGGCGCCGGTGTTCAGATTTGCAGTCTTGTCCAAACCAGTAGAGGAGTCTGCGTCATTATCGTTTTACAGACATGGGATGGGAAGCCTGATGGAAGGAAGGCTGCAATTCATGCCATCGTCCATTGCCTCTGAGTCGCAGAACCCGGACAACATAAGGCGACCGCGGAGAACAGGGCTGTCCCAACCAGACAGTAATGAGCGATGCGGTATCGTCTTGGGTGGGGGGACTGTCAACCGGCTCGTCCTGCATCTCAGCGCCGGTCTCTTCCATGTCTTGCCTAGCGTACTCACGGACGGGGTCTTGGCGAAGTCAGCAAAGGGGTGTGCAGATGGGGAAAGCTCGATTGCGGAGGCTCCCGTCGTAGCGTATATTGATAGCGACGCATCGGTCATCATGGTGACACTACGATGGTTGTGGTAAAGCCGATAGAGGGATGATACTCCAGTTTTGATTGAGAAGAATTAGACGCTTGGAACCAGGGTGTTGGGAATTCGGTGAAGGTGGGGTCACTGAGGGAGACCAGCTTCCTTGATGAGACTATTTTTGAGCACCTGCAGTGGCTAAACTAACACGGTGGACTCACGGCGTTGACGGGGGCTGGAGGGCGTTCCTCCACGTCTATCATCTCCACACTTTCGAGCGCCTTGTGGCGCTTGGAAAGGCGGCCGTTCCGTTCGCTGCGCCCCGGTCAGTAACGGACGACGCTTGTGACCGTGAAGGGAGAGGAATGCCAACAGTCGCACACCTTTCGCTTCAAGTTGCAGGCGATCTGTCAATATATCAGCGCTCGTAAGCGAGACATTTCTCGCAAACTTGAAAAGGAGCATGAAAGGAACTATTGACTCCGAAACAAATCCGTGGCCTGGAAGCATCCTGTAAACCCCATTCATTGAGCGGCGGGGCGGGATGGTTGAAACATTGGCATCCTTTAGTCAATTCAAGAAATGGTAACGATCGATGACTCTGGCACCTGCACAGTTCTGTTTTTGTAATTTAATTCACTGCGAACTGTCGGGATTGAGCTAGACCATGAACACTGTCTCCAAGCCACGCACCCGGAATTACTCATGTTTTACCAGAAAGCCAGAAAACTCGGCCGAATCACCGGAAATGGAAGGACGTACGATCCGGATATGCTACGTGAAAGGTGGAGTAAACACGATGGGACCTCACTTGGACGAGTGCATCATATTACAGATAGTTGCCCACTATTCGGGGATCCTGCAGGTAATAAACCTGACTGACAAACGGTATCCTACAAAAAATCTATTCGACACAAGCAGCAGTGCTATCCTTCGCCGTGCAGCTTAATATGGCATAAACACACGTGCGAACCACCCCAGTTGTTTTCTATCTCTAGATAGAAGACCGAGAACTTCAGTTTGTCATGGGATGCCACTGTATTCTGTACCAAATATGTTTGGGTTACCGACGAGGCGGGATCAAAACAGAACGTTCCCAATATAATGTACGTTGCCCTGTCGGAAATAGTATACAATGATTCGGTGGTGAGATTTGGGGGGAGATCTCCTTCGATTAAACCCCAAAGCCTGCCTTCTCTGGGATGATAGAGGCGATGAGCGATTCGATTGGCGGCGGAGTTGTCTAATGTGAAGTGAGTGATTCTGTATTGAAGGACCTTCGATACAATCATAACCCCCCCCTGACTGCCTAAGTGCGAGAAGCAAAGGCCATCGTCTGCGAGCACCGTGCCTGGACCGGAATAGTAGGCGCGAGGGAGATCTTCAGATACGATTGGGGATGGGGGAGAAGAGAGCGGCTCCGCAATGAAAAAAGTCTCATTGTTTGTGACTGCAGTGGGTAAAGGGGTTGATCCTTTGACTTGGTCAGGACAGACCGCATAACCTGGTCCGATGGTGGGGGGTTCCGTAACCCCGAGGGAGGTGAGAAAAAGTAGCCACATCACAGCGAGCAAAAGGCAAGCCAGGGTGAGCCACTTCGTGAAGAGAGATATCCTAGAGTGTAATTTCTGGGGAGGTGACTGACAAGCTTAACAGGAAGTCAGTGTTAGGAAGGGTTGACGAAAAAAGGGACTCACGTGTCAGATCAGTTACTCGCGGTTTTGAAAACCTCGCTGAATCGAACCGTGACTTCACACCCCGCACGGCCATAGGGATTATAGGGGGGAGGATGGAGGCGGTAGTGTTTTCCAAGAGCGAGTGAATGCGTTCGTTGATAAGCTGCAAATGGAGCGTGATATTTGGATCAGTTCAGTCAGTGCAGTCCGCTTCCCACGTGCACCGGTGCCACCAGCAAACATTTACTAAAGCGGTAAAGCGCATGGTTTTCACGGACTGAAGTCATAGATGGTTATGTGTGTACGGTCTACGGAACTCCTGGTATTAACCCTGTTACACTCTTTCCTTACGATTTGCACTCGACGTACAGTAAAGCCTTAACTGGGCCCCCGACGCGCCTGGACCCCGTCCGCAGACACCTCACTTGTCCTCGGTACTCTGATACACCCTCTGGGGACAGCCTTTTACACCTCGGGCCTTTGTTCAGTTCTGTGCCAATTTCATATCTTCTTGCCAAAATCATCCAATTCGGTCACAACGAAGATACTGCTTTTTCCATCTCGCTAGAATTTATTTCATGCGCGGACACTTTCCCCCTAAGGGTGTCGCTAAGTGCCTTTCACCGCAGTTCTCTTTCTCTCTGCCATGCTTAAATAGTAACATACGAGAGGGGTGTTCGGGCCACTTCCCTTTCCCGCAAGATGGTGTTCCCAGAGTCTCTCGGGAGACGGTTCATACCTGTAAGTCTGACCCCTTTCTCATCTGATTGGTCCTTGACGCTGTTGAAGTACCAAGACAGAACGAACGGTGGAAGAAAGCGATGTCTTTATTTTGACCCCGACGGGGCCTGCGCAACGTCCATTAGCGTCTCGGTCACCAACAGCCTCAGCAGCAGTGACCAATTTGCAATGCTCGAGCTTTTGGACCCTTTCGTCGGCGGTCGAGAACTAGTGCGTGGATGCAGAGTTCGCGTTGTTTGGCACCAGCAACGTCATTATTTTATGGTTTATACCAAATACCGGAGAAGTCAGGAAAACATTTCGGTTAGGGACGAGTCCGGGGGTCAGGAGAGTTGGAAAGGCCCTGTGGTCGTCATGCGGATGGATACCCGCTCTGCAACTCGACTTGTCTCGATTACCAGTAGGATCCATCGCGAGCTGGCAATCCGGGCGGTGGCGAGGTATACCAAATTTTCTACCTTTGTCTGTTTCTATTGGTTGACGCATCCCGGCAGGTACGCCGAATACATGAATCAACGAATTTCCTCTGCTTTCACCCAGCGGAAGAGGATTTCGTGGCCACGATATTTATAAGATCACCTCATTCCCTCATAAACACTTAGTTCCGTAAATCAAAATATGCTCGACACAGAAATATCAATCTTCACGACTATGCGACGAGCTTAGTGTAGAATACTTAAGCAATACCGTGTCTAATCGTAGCGGACGAATTAGATCGAATTCCCTCATTCCAGTTGAACCTGCGGCAGCATCACGGGGGTTTAACTACTTTTCCTAAGAAAGTTGAAGCAAACACCTGTCCCCGATGGTGGCTAGATCTTCCGTCAGTTAGGGTATTCTGGTATCACGAATGGTAAACAGCTTACTCTGCGAATTGACGAGCGCGTCCCAAGATACATCGTACGCACGAGCTTGAACCCACTCATCCTCCGGAACGAGGACTAAGGTTAGTGGACACCCCACTGCACGGCGAAACAAGATACACGCCTTCAATAGCTCGTAATTGAGCCTGATCGACGGATGAGACCCTCTAAGAGCCAGAGTGCGTAACGAGGGACACAACGGTGATCCGTCGACCGACGTGGATAAAGTATCCAAGTAGCTTGTTACGTCGGGGCAACACAAGTCAAGCCTTGAAAGGTGATGCAGCCTGGACAACCATGAGGACCACGACGCAAAGATTACATCGGTGGAGATTGACAAGCTTGTAACCCCGGAAAAGGGATCAAAAGATGTGATCGTCTCCATCGATTCACGAATCCACTGCCACCGGAATAGGTGCGATACTGATGAGACCCCCAGACAAAAATTCGTTCGCCCGTCTTCACGGTACGCGGAAACTGAGTATTGGGAGTTCCCTATGTTGAGCACCACACGGAGTTTTGAAACCCCATCCAGGTACGGAGCACCGAGTTGCCTTTGTGGCAGATAATGGAGGAGGTCTTCATGGGGGTCAGAGTCAAATATTGCAAGGGGGTGGGTGAGCGAAGGAAGGCGGAGGGAAGCTAGTATTGGCGCGGAGTTGCAGAAAAAGAAGTGAAGGCGGTGGAGTTTGGGGAGGGTTGTCACCGGTGTATTGGGAGAGTGTTCATCGATGAACTGACGATAGCCTTGAAGTGTGAGGGACTCCAAAGCCGGACACCCTTCAAGAGCATGCAGGAGAGAGGTTATAGACGCCGTATTATTATCGTTCCGGAGATCCAGATTCTTCAAGCACGGTGCAACGCCCGGATACCAGGATGGCGAGGACAATCTCATGCTTTCCGCAAGGGGAAACACGCTATGGCCTAAAGGGACTGTCTCTCCGATTTCAGGGATCCGGTGTGGATTTATTGTAAGATTCGTCCAGTATCCATAGAGGGCGCTCGTCCTTGGGGTGGCAAGGAAGTCGAAAACCCGAATCCTATGACTCTCGGAGGAAATCTTGAGGAAGAGTTTATGCACCAGGGGTAGAGCCGTAGGGGCATTCAGGAGAACGGGAGCTGAGATGTAAATGCAAATGGTACAGCGTTTCGTGCGTCCCAGGAAGAGTTCGGCACATTGAACGGAGGATGTTTTGAGGGTGGAAAACGCGATGTTACTCCACAGGACACTGAGATCGGTGGCAACCAGGCGCCAGCGCAGACATACGGCAGTTATGCGAATGAGCGCAAGGTTCCCAGTATGAACTTGGTCGTGGGCGCTCGTAGTGGACGCCGAAGAAGCGGTCGAACCGTCTCGCACGAGCAAGAATATTTCTGCCAAGACCTCTGCGGGTATCCCGTGCACGAAAGGCTGTTTAAACGATCTGTATAAAGTACCGTGTGGGTCTACTGTCGTCTGTGGGACAGATGCGATCTACATACCTTCCGCGAGCAGGAGGCAATGGTAGCTTCAGGCTCATAGGGTCAGGAGGCGGCTGGGGTGGCAAACAGAAGAGGAACTCGTGCATGAAAGATGGAGAGCCATAGGTTGAAGCCAGAGCATCCTTTAATGTTACCGGAAGAGGATTGCAACAGACCCGTGTCTATTTGAGGTGGGCGGTTGGCAGAAATGCTGATCAATGCGGAGTTCGTTGGTGTGCCTTTGATAGTGAAAGTTCCTTGAGCGCTTCCCACCCCCATTTGTTCGCAACGCGAAATGAAGGGGTGAAAAAAGTCCAGTCCTGGACTTTTTTTCTTTCGTTATGGTAATTCTTGGTGCGTATCCCTTTGTCTGACTTCAATTCTCGTGCCTACGGGAATGGCCCGCGTCCCGCGGACTACGAGACCTGGCAATTCTGGTCGGTGGAAATAGAAAAAAACTGTACGTGTTGGGGCTAGCTGATATACCCCCGCTTCTATGAGCCCCACCCCCCGTGGTATCCCATTTCATACCTCTCGTGAGTATGCGTTTTCGTAGGTCTATGATGCATCTCACGGTCTCGATGTAGGATGGCTTCTGTTCAGACATTGCCTTCGGAGATCCTTTCAGCAATTTTTCAATTCGCTCTGGGTCAACCACCCCTCAGATTGCGTACCCCCGAGTTGCTCGACCAACACCGAGCCCGTATCCACACGCTCATCGAGATTTCCCTGGTCTGTAGGGAATGGCGAAGCACGGTGTTGGGCGATGGGACCTTGTGGGCGACCCTTCCCATCGACACGTCACGTACCGACTGTCAACAATCCACGACGATCATTATGGAGAGGTCGAAGCGGGCGATGCTAGACGTCTCGATAGTCTGTGACGATGACCTCGACTCCCCACACGAAGCACTCTTTTCAGAGATATCCAAAAATATCGCCCGTATCAAATCTCTTCATCTTCACGCAACCTCTTTGGAAATACTCCGCAACCTCTCTGTGCCGGCTCCAAGGCTCGAGACGCTCAACATCCTCATCGCAGAACAACCCGCGGAGCTAGGGTTTTTGTTCGACGGGAATCTCCCCGCGCTTCGGTCCTTGACCCTTGCAGGACTCCCATCGTGGCCGCCAGGGCTTTTCTCAAACCTGAGGGATCTGCGTCTCATCCTCCCTCCATCGCATCCTACCGTGAGGGTGTCCTTGCTCGTTGATGTCATGTCTAGAAGCCCCAATATCGAGGAGATCAAGATGTGCGCGTTCCTTTCCATGGTCGATGATTCCCCTCCCTCTTCTCTTGCGCGCCTCCCGAATCTCCAGAAATTCATGATGCGCGATTGTGACTCTGCAATGGTGCTCTCTCACACAGTTATTCCGGCCACGGCATACCTAAAGATCGTTACGGACAACTGTGCGATGGGGGCCACGATGGGTATTCCCTCCCGCGATTGTCACATCCTCTGCTCTGTCCCGGAGGACATATCCACGACGGGGTTTTTAACGGAATCCGTCATGATCGTCATGCAACAGGACCACAAAGTGGGGTTTGCCGTGGGCTTCTACCGATCCCGCTCTTCCCAGCCCTCTCTCCGCATCTTCGATCAGTCAGGTTCCGTCGACTCGGAGTTGTTTGCAAGACGATCAATCGAGGTGCTGGCCAACCGCTCACACAATTTCAGGAACATCAAGTATCTCTCTCTGGCGCTATCCGCGAGTGCTACAGCGCCGTGGTCGGTGCTGTTATGTGGTTTCAAACAGCTGGAGCGGCTGGGTGTGATCGCGCTTCACGCGCCCTCAATACTCTCCACCCTCATGGACATCGACGAAGGCGGTCTCCCCATATGCCCCGCTCTCAAGCGGGTGGACGTTCGTGAGAAACGCGACGGCCATGCGGTCATCTTTGACAAAGATGACATGGTCGACTTTTTTGTAGCACGGAAAATACTGAATTGCGTAGCTATTGAGGTGAACGTCTATGGGTCAGGCGGAAGGAAGTGGAAGTGCGGAAATTTTGGTGACCGAACAGTTGTAAGATGCTAGAGTGTAGTGTGGCCTTGCGTTATGTATTTTTCGAGGCAATTTTACAACAATATAGCTATGACACGCACGCTGTTCTGCCAGGGTCTGTGATTACGAAGCCCATGGAGTTCGTTCTTTACCATTCAGCTTTTTAGCTGTTATTGTATCTAGGGGATGAGTGTCTCCACATCACGTGAACCCACTTGGTTCATACAATCGCCGCATCCCCAAAGCAGATTCGCATCACCGCGTTCACAGCGTCAAAGCATCCATCTCCACAAGCTCTCCTCCGTTCACACCAGTGTTTTGTCATCCCCGTTGTTGAGGGCAGAGGTTTTGTTCATTATCGGCTGTTGTAAGGACGGTGAATTCTTCGCCCAGATCCCCTACCAGCACCGGGACCTTTAGCCAGGATGAACTCACCCCAAACACGTCTTCCTGCGGCCGCTCGACACGGTTGAATACGGCCACTCACCAGTGTATCAAAGACTCAAAGCCATACAATATACTCTTCTCTGACGGTGGTTAAGTCTCGCCGTCACTGATTCTGAGTTGGCCGCTACCAACGCGTTCGGCGAGGAATTCAGATCAGGCGGAACCTATCATATAAGCCCAGGTACACCAATGACCCTTATCTCATTTCCACACCTTTGAGATAAACCCATTTTTTTCAGAATGCCATGGCGAACAATTCGTTCACAATGGCTCGTATCCCCCTGTTAAATGATACCCAGTCCCTCGGCACTATTCTCCTCAACCTTCTCGCTGGTCATAACCTCTGAACGTATAACCCCCCACCTAGGCGAATGAGATCAACCCCTTCGATTTCGGGTCTCCAGAGCGTACGCGCGACCACCTTATACATTACAACAATCTGTTTGGGTTCTCTCCCCTAAGTTGACGAGCGCCATAGGACTCTTTTGCAAAAGCAATGGCGCGTGCAAGCCATGACCCTCGGGAGGTGGGATCGAATAGGCCTTTACATGCGACTACATTTACTGACCGTCTTCTCCACGTAGGGTTGAACTGATACTATCACACAACAGACATATCTGTGGGCGCAAATCAGTACCTTCTTCGAAAACGGACAAGCCAAGGCGGAATTTCAGGAGATGGACGCCATCGAGGAGTATGTCATGAAGAAACTGGCGACTTCGCGGGCCTCTGTGGATGGCGAATGCCTGGTCGCCAGCACGGAAAGCGATTCCCCGTTCAGAGTGAGTCCCGGTACATACGCCACCAGCTCCATCGCCTTACTCTTAGCTCATAGCGCAGAGTGAAAGCGCACGCACAGAAGGTGCACCGTTCTCAGGTCTCTTCGAGAACTCCCACGCAGCGTGCCATGACTTTTATGGTGACAGCAGTGGTGGAATACGGGCACGGAACGGACCCTGGACCGACGGTGGAGAACCTTCGCGTATACGCGGCCCCTGGACCGGACTCCGACTGGAATACCGCTCCGGCAAAATATTCGTGAACGACTTCTGTGCCACCGGATATCCAGAGGCTACCGGAAAGGGTTTTACAGAGGTTCCGTCCAAATTCCGTCTCCTCCCAGCGATTTCAACGGAGATTGTAATTGCGGTCGGACTCGAGGATCTGCAGAGCTATTGGCGCTTTCCCCGATCATCCAAAAGGAATGTGAGGGCAGACCGCGAAGCTAAATCACGGTCTCGGGCTGCCGATATGCCAAAGACCCTCCACACCTTCGCCCCGATTGTGAGGAAGCTCGTGGAAGACGGCAGCATGAGCTGCGATGAGAAGGACGCAGACGGTTACCTCCACACCGTCCCTCCTTCCTGGAGCAGCGCCTCCGTGACGAGATGGCTCCGAAACCTCGAAAAATCCCCTCCCTATCTACACGATCCTGCTTTGAGAAAGGTTTCTGTCGAAGGGGTTAGGGAGTCGACGGGATTACGCCTGCCCAGATCCCTCCCGGTGAATTTCTACAGTCTTGTCTACCTCCACGATCTTGATGGAGTACGGTATGCCCCCCAACCTGCTGTAGACATAGAGAATCTTAGGCACGTTTCCGTTTGTTACTGTGGTACTACTTCACATGTATATCCCAACTCTATGATATCACCATGTGATTGTCCTTCTGCGCCATTGCGCTGATCAAAAACTCATCGTGTCTCGCTGATGACTTGCGTACGTGGCTTCCGACCCAAAGAAATGAGTGTTGTACGCTTTAAAATGCGTGCGTCGCCGACGCGTGGAACACCCATCAATCGGTTCAGTTTTTTCACGAGCCGCTTCGACATTCACGGGGTGGTCAGGGTTCAAGACACTCGAAGGAACTCGAGAACTCCCGAGGAATCCATCTCCCTGCTCAGCCCGGGCCCCGGCAGATTAGAATATGAGCCTGATGCCCAAACATGTGAGCAGATACCGAGTGGCCTTCCACTTTCCTGCGAAAAAGAGGTAGTTCGACAGAGCGGATGCCATACATCTGGACAGGAGGAGCGAGAGATGTAAAACACAACAATGTAGCCCACCTCACAATAATCTTTGGTATCGGGTAAGCCAGGGTCTGTGTCCCGCTCCCCACAGAAAACAAATGGTAGAATGGGCCATTGGTGTGTACTGGTGATATCTAGTAATAGATGATCTTGATTACTCAGTCGGCATACTCCACGCTTTCGTTTCGTTGGCCCCCAACGCCGTAAATCGAGCGCGCACACGCGCTTCTGCTTTTCGCGAGCTCGCTTTCACACATCCGCCTCCTCATCGTGTCCCATCATCTCTCGCCCAGGACACCGTGTCTGCCGGGTCCTGGGTGGGCTGCAACCTTCCAGAGTGCTCCGAGGCGTGTGTACAGGGCATCTCTTAGCACTCTCTTCCGGTGGCGGGTGGAAAAACAAAGGCAAAACTGGACCAAGCGCAGGGTTCGCTTTCGCAATTCCCGACACACTGTCAACTCTCTCTCACATAGCAGGCACCAACCCCGACGACGTGCATGCGCTGGTCACACAAGCTAACGGAACGGTCTGCTAGAAACAAAACCCCTCCGAACGTGTCCGGGATT